>WPCK01068298.1_pt1 | contig 179629 bp, 162 predicted proteins | sample 5399851 | NCBI WGS metagenome assembly WPCK01 (sample SAMN12869471, study PRJNA574797) | sludge metagenome | isolation source: wastewater treatment of pH11 | place: China:Beijing | collected 2019-05-20
TCGTCACGATCACGGCGCGGGCCGCGCTCGAAGCGGTCGCCGCGTTCGCGGTCGTCACGGTCGCGACGCGCCAGCATCGCCGACGGGCCGGCTTCATGCTTTTCAACGCGCAGCGTCATGAAGCGCAGCACGTCTTCCGAAAGACCCTGCTGGCGCTCGATCTCGCGCACGGCCGAAGCCGGGGCATCGATGTCGATCAGCGTGAAATAGGCCTTGCGGTTCTTCTTGATGCGGTAGGCGAGGGACTTCAGTCCCCAGTTTTCGATCCGGCCCACAGAGCCCCCGGCAGCTTCGACGATCCCCTTGTACTGTTCGACGAGGGCATCGACCTGCTGCTGCGACAGGTCCTGGCGGGCAAGGAACACGTGTTCGTAGAGAGCCATGTCTTGCCTTTCTTCCTTTTTCGCCGAACGGGCGCGAAGCCTCGCGAACCCTGCCTTTCCGCTTTCGCGGGGAAGAAAGGGACGTTCCGGTGCGGTTCTGAGCGAAGACACAGGAAGCAGGAAACCGTTCCGATTTCCCACCGGAGTTGCCTCCGGCCTTCCGTTCAGCCCCCGGCCACGACCGGCGAATGGCGCGGCTCTACAGGAGCGACCGGAATTTTGCAAGTGCGAAGGCAGCTGTGCGGCCGTCGACGCCTTCAGACAAGCTTTGCGAAGAGCAGGCGCACGCCGGCATAGGCGAAGACGGCGGCGAAGGCGCTCTCGAACCAGCGGCGGATGCGGGCATAGGTCGCGACCGTGCGCGGCAGCGAGAACAGCGTCGCATAGACTGTGAAGATCGCGATCGACTGCATCCACACCGCGGCGACGACGAAGGCGATTTCGCCGGCGCTCGCCGAGCGCGGAATGCCGACGGAATAGAGCGCGCCGAAGAAAAGGATCACCTTCGGATTGGAAAGATGCATCGCCAGTCCCTTGCCGTAGAAGGCGGCAAGCGAACCGGCCGAGACCGCATTGAGGTTCGCCGCGCCCGGCCGCAGCGCCGCGCGCCCGCTCAGTACGGCCAGACAGAGCAGATAGGTGGCGCCGGCGTAGCGCATCGCCTCGAACAGCCACGCGTGCGCAAGCATGACGGCGCCAAGCCCGAAGGCCGCCGCCAGTGACCAGGTCAGCGAACCCGTCAGGATACCGGCGACAAGGGCATAGGCCGGGATCCGGCCGGACGACATGGCGGTCGCTGCCGTCGCCATTGTCGAGGGGCCGGGGCTCGCCGTTGCCATGAAGGCGGCGACGAGAATGATCGGAAGATGGATGGCTTCGGAGGACATGCCCCTACCATGCCATGCGTGATGGATCGCACCAGCGACAAATTGCGATGCGATCCATCACCGATCGGAATGGCCTCATTGGCAGGCAACACCGGTGGATCAGGAGATCAGCAAGGCGACGTAAGCGGCGTAGGCCGTCAGCAATGCGATGCCGACCTTCCGGGACAGCGCGGTCAGGCGGAACATCATGACCGCCAGCGCAACCATCGCCGCCGCCATCAGCGGGATATCGACGTTGGCAATTCCCGGCGCGATGGTCATCGGCTGGACGATCGAGGTGACACCCAGGATGCCGAGGATGTTGAAGACGTTCGAACCTGCGACATTGCCGATGGCAACATCGGAGTGCCCACGAAGGGCTGCCGCCAGCGAAGCGGCGAGTTCGGGCAGCGACGTGCCGATGGCGACGATGGTCAGTCCGATGACCCGCTCCGAAATGCCGAAATCGCGCGCGATCGTCACCGCCCCCGTGACCAGTGCCTCGGCGCCGGCGAACAGCAGCAACAGGCCGCCGAACACCCAGAAAAGGGCGGCGCGCGTTGTCATCGCATGCGGCACTTCTTCCTCGAAATGCTCCACCACCGCCGGCGGATCGGATTTGCCCTGCTGGTAGGCAAAGCGCAGGTAGAAGGCGAGCGCGGCGACCATGAAGAGGCCGGCAGTCCGCGGTACCGAACCGTAGAAGCCGAGCAGCAGGACGCCGAATGCCGCGGCCACGCCAAAAAGCGTGTCGCGCCTCACATTGCCGTTCCAGCCGGTGATCGGCGCGACCAGCGCCGCCGTGCCGAGGATCACCAGGATGTTGGACAGGTTGGAGCCGACGACATTGCCGACGGCGATGTCCGGAGCGCTGGCGAGCGCGGCGCGAACGGACACGAGAAGTTCGGGAAACGAGGTCCCCATGCCGACGATGGTCAAGCCGATGGCCAGTTTGGAAATGCGCTGCCGTTCGGCAATGGCAACCGCGCCGCGGACCAGGCCCTCGCCGCCGAAGAACAGCATCGCGAGGCCGGCGAGAATGAGGACAAAATCCATCGTGCGTCCCGGAAGTGCGTTCGGGCGATATTGCCCGGCTCATATGGGACCTTGCCGCGACGCTTCAACCCCCGCCTGGCCCCGGCCGCTTGACTTGGCGGCGCAAGCCGTTCATGCGCCTAGTCTTCGAGGATGACGGGGGCCAGATGGCGATAGCGTTCACATTTCCCGGTCAGGGCAGCCAGTCGGTCGGCATGGGCAAGGACCTTGCCGAGGCATTTCCGGAATCCCGGGCCGTGTTCGAAGAGGTCGACGAAGCCCTGGGCCAGAAGCTGTCGGCGCTCATGTGGGACGGACCGGAGGAGACGCTGACGCTGACCGCCAACGCCCAACCGGCGCTGATGGCGGTGTCGATGGCGGCGCTGCGCGCGCTTGAAGCGCGCGGCTTCGTGTTGAAGGACAAGGTCTCCTACGTCGCCGGTCATTCGCTTGGCGAATACTCGGCCCTTTGCGCCGCCGGAGTCTTCTCTCTTGCCGACACCGCGCGCCTGCTGCGCATCCGCGGTGACGCGATGCAGAAGGCGGTTCCGGTCGGCGCCGGCGCGATGGCCGCGATCCTCGGCCTGGAGCAGGGCGATGTCGAGACAGCGTGCGCGGAAGCCGGCGGCGGCGTCCAGATCGCGAATGACAATGGTGGCGGCCAGCTGGTCATCTCCGGCGCCAAGGACGCTGTCGAACGCGCTTCGGCCATTGCCAGCGCCAAGGGCGCCAAGCGGACGATTCCGTTGCCGGTGTCGGCGCCCTTCCATTCGGCCCTGATGCAACCGGCCGCCGACGCAATGCACGAAGCCCTCGCCGGTGTTGCCAAGAGCGCCCCTTCCGTACCAGTCGTCGCCAACGTCACCGTCTCGCCGTTGTCCGATCCCGAGGAGATCGCCCGCCGTCTGGTAGAACAGGTCACCGGGCGCGTGCGGTGGCGCGAGACGGTCGAATGGTTCGCCGCCAACGGCGTCACGACTCTTTTTGAAATTGGTTCCGGCAAGGTGTTGTCGGGACTGGCGCGCCGTATCGCGCGCGACCTTGCCACCGCCAATGTCGGCACTGCGGCGGACGTCGATGCAGCGCTTGCCGCGCTCGCCTGAGTAGAATCGTCTGGAGAAGGGAAAGTCCATGTTCGATCTGAGCGGCAAGAAGGCCCTCGTCACCGGCGCGTCCGGCGGTATCGGCGAGGCGGTTGCGCGCACGCTTCACGCGGCCGGCGCCATCGTCGGCCTGCATGGCACCCGGGTTGAGAAACTCGAGGCGCTGGCCGCCGAACTGGGCGAACGGACGTTGACCTTTCCGGCCAACCTGTCGGATCGCGCCGAGGTCAAGGCGCTCGCGGCGAAGGCGGAAGCCGACCTCGGCGGCGTCGATATCCTCGTCAACAATGCCGGCATCACCCGCGACGGCCTCTTTGTGCGCATGTCGGATGCCGACTGGGATGCCGTGATGGAGGTCAACCTGACCGCCGCCTTTATTCTCACCCGCGAGCTCACGCACCCGATGATGCGCCGCCGCTGGGGGCGCATCGTCAACATCACCTCCGTCGTCGGCGTCACCGGCAATCCGGGGCAGGCGAATTATTGTGCGTCGAAGGCCGGCATGATCGGCTTTTCCAAGTCGCTGGCCCAGGAGATCGCCTCTCGCTCGATCACGGTCAATTGCGTAGCGCCCGGCTTTATCGATTCAGCGATGACCGGGAAGCTCAATGACAAGCAGCGCGAGGCCATTTTGGGCGCGATTCCGATGAAACGCATGGGAACGGGCGACGAAATCGCCTCCGCCGTGCTGTTTCTCGCATCGGCGGAAGCAGGGTACGTCACTGGCCAGACCATTCACGTCAACGGTGGAATGGCGATGATCTGAGGCGGCACGCGCCTCAACCGGTCAGGATTGGTCGCAACGCTTCCGATTCGCTGGCTATGAACTCGAAAAATGCTGCTACACGTGGTGTCTTTCGAAGTTCCGGAACGGTCAGGATCCGCCAGGCGCGCGTCAGTTCCGGGATAGGACCAAGGACGCGGACAAGGTCTGCGTCCTTGTCACCGAGCGCGGCCGGCAATGCGCCAAGGCCGAGTCCCGAACGGATCGCCTGCATCATGCCGAGCATCGAATTGTTGCGCGAGGAAATCGCGCCATGTGGCGCGACCTCCGCCAGCCATTTCGACAGGCGATGGCCGGCCATCGATTCATCGAGGCCGGCGAGAGGAAACCGGGCGATGTCGGCGATTGATCCCGGTTTGCCGTGGCGGTCGAGGAACGCCTGGCTAGCGTAGATCGCCCAAACGGAATCGGCGATCTTGCGTCCGACCAGCGCGCCATCTTCGGTATCGCCGGAACGCAGCGCGACATCGGCGTCGCCCTTCGCCAGATCGAGATACCTGTCGCTCATTACGAACTCGACGCGCAGATCCGGATAGCGCGTCTGAAAACGGTCTATGAGGCCCGTCTTGATCATGAGCGCCATGATAGGCTCGGGGCAGGTGAGGCGGACGACGCCGACCTCATCTCGTCCGATTGACTCCCGATGCTGCTCGAATCGCAATACCGCCTGTTCGACCTCTTCGGCGTAGGGAAGCATCGACAGGCCGAAGGGGGTCAACCGGTAGCCGGTCGGATGGCGTATGACGAGCGGCCGGCCGAGTTGCGACTCGAGTACGTCGAGGCGACGGTGGACGGTGGACTGGCTGACGGCTATGGCCCGCGCTGCGGCAAGCGTACTGCCTTGCCGCGCCACCGCGAGAAAGTAACGAAGGTCACTCCAGTCGATCATCAGGCAGTTATGCATCCCTGACGATGCGCCGTCCACATACGCTGCTGCCGCGATCACGCTGCGGACGCTAACCTGGATCCTTGAGGCCGTTCTCGTCGAGGCGGCGGCATTCAGCGCGGAGAAACACGATGTTGGCGACTTTCGATTCCGGTGAATTCAAACGGGTCATGACCATGCAATGGAACGGCGCGGCCAGCGGCTGGAACGCAAGTACCGCCGTTATAAGGCCGTGGTTGCTCTCTCCAACGCAGGCAATGCTGAACATGGCAGGGATCGGCGCGGGCATGCGTGTTCTGGATGTCGCCGCCGGCGCGGGAGACCAGACCATCGATATCGCAGCACTGGTCGGTTCTTCGGGGTCCGTGACGGCCACTGACATCTCCCCGGCGATTCTGGAGTTTGCCAAGGCCAATGCGGCGGCGGCCGGCTTTGCCAATATCGCGACTGCGATCTCGGACAGCGAGACGCTGGATTTCGCCGACAACACGTTCGATGCAGCGGTCTGCCGCCTCGGCCTGATGTTCCTGCCCGATCCGCTCAAGGGCTTGCGGGAAATCCGACGCGTGCTCAAGCCGGGCGGGAAGTTGTGTGCATTGGTATTTTCGAGCGCCGAGACTAATCCGTGCCTGCAAATTCTGATGTCGACCGCGCTCGAGCACGCGGGTCTGCCCGCGGTCGATCCGTACCGTCCCGGCAGTCTGTTGAGCCTGGGCAAGTCAGGTCATCTTGAGGGCCTGTTTGCCGAGGCGGGCTTCATGGACTGCGTGACCACGCGGGTCAACGCGCCGTTTGATCTGGCATCGGCGAACGCGTATCTCGATTTCATCCGCTCTTCAGCCGCGCCCGTGATGCAGGTGCTGGGACGCCTGGAGGCTGCCGAGCGGGAATTGGCTTGGGCGGAAATGGCCGCCAAATTGTCGGTGTTCGATACGGACGCGGGCTGGACCGGCCCGAACGAACTGCTGCTGACGACCGGCGCGAAATGAACGTTGGCGGCGCAATTCTTGCAGCCGTAGCATGGCCGCCGGACTGCACAGGGCGGGAATCACGGCGTCGATCCGGGCAAGTTGCATGGGAACGGGCGACGAAATCGCCTCCGCCGTGCTGTTTCTCGCATCGGCGGAAGCAGGGTACGTCACCGGACAGACCATTCACGTCAACGGCGGAATGGCGATGATCTGAGGCATGGGAAAGCCGAATTTCGGCTTGGACGCACGCGGGATTTCGTGATAATCGCCGCCCGAACGACCGTCAGCGACCTGCCATTTTTTCACGCTGGCGTGGCATCAGATCAACGGAACCTATGAGGGGTCAGACATGAGCGACACCGCCGAACGCGTCAAGAAAATCGTCGTCGAGCATCTCGGCGTGGACGCCGACAAGGTCAACGAGGCCGCGAGCTTTATCGACGATCTGGGCGCGGACAGCCTCGACACCGTCGAACTCGTCATGGCTTTCGAAGAGGAATTCGGCGTGGAAATCCCCGACGATGCAGCCGAGACCATCCTGACCGTCGGCGACGCGGTGAAGTACATCGACAAGGCCAAGGGCTGACATCGTTCAGCCGGTTGTGCGGGGGCATCGCCCCCGCCGCGATGGGAGGGGTCCCGCGTGAGGCGTGTTGTCGTAACCGGAATCGGGCTCGTCTCTCCCTATGGGGTGGGCGCCGAACTGGGCTGGAAGAAGTTGCTGGCGGGCGTCAGTGCGGCGCGCGTCATCGACAAGTTTCCTGTCGACGATCTTGCCTGCAAGATCGCCCATGTCATCCCGCGCGGCGACGGCTCCGACGGCAGCCTCAATCCCGACCAGTTCCTTGAGGCCAAGGAACAGCGCAAGATCGGCGATTTCATCCTCTATGGCATCGTTGCCGCCGACCAGGCGTTGAACGACGCCGGCTGGCATCCGCAGACCGAGGCCGACCGTTGCGCCACCGGCGTGATGATAGGCTCCGGCATCGGCGGTATCGAGGGCATTTCCGACCAGACGCTCGTACTTGAGCAGAAGGGCCCGCGACGCATTTCGCCGTTCTTCATTCCAGGCAACATCATCAACCTCGTTTCCGGCCAGGTTTCGATCCGTCACGGGCTGAAGGGCCCGAACCATGCGGTCGTGACCGCGTGTTCGACCGGGGCGCATGCGATCGGAGACGCCTCGCGCCTGATCATGTTCGGCGATGCCGATGTCATGCTTGCCGGCGGCGCCGAATCGCCGATCACCCGCCTTTCCATGGCGGGTTTCGCTGCCTGCCGCGCGCTCTCGACCAAGCGCAACGAAGACCCGACCCACGCGTCGCGCCCCTATGATCGCGACCGCGACGGCTTCGTCATGGGCGAGGGGGCCGGCGTCGTGGTGCTGGAAGAACTGGAGCACGCCAAGGCCCGCGGCGCGAAGATCTACGGCGAGATCGTCGGCTACGGCATGTCGGGCGACGCCTATCACATCACCGCCCCGTCCGAGGATGGCGACGGCGCGTTCCGTTGCATGAGCGCGGCAATGAAGCGGGCGGGTCTCGTCCCCTCCGATCTCGACTACATCAATGCCCACGGCACCTCGACCATGGCCGACACGATCGAGCTCGGCGCTGTGGAGCGCCTTGTCGGCAACGCCGCGTCGACCATCTCGATGTCGTCGACCAAGTCGGCGGTCGGCCACCTTCTCGGCGCCGCCGGCGCCGCCGAGGCGATCTTCTCGCTGCTGGCCATCCGCGACAACGTCGCGCCGCCGACCATCAACCTCGAGAACCCGGAAGTCGCGACCGCCATCGACCTGGTGCCCAACGCTGCGCGTCAGCGTCGGATCGACGTCGCCATGTCGAATTCCTTCGGTTTCGGCGGAACCAACGCGACGCTGATTTTCAAGCGCTACGAAGCCTGAACGACTGGCGCCGCGAATTCGGCCAGATTGACAATTAGTTCGATTCCGTCGCCGGGCCTGTGCTGCGGCAAGGCAATGCGAGAGACCGCCGGATATGACTGACACGTTGAATCAATATGCTGAATCGCAAGGCGCGCCCGCCGCTTCGGGAGCTTCCGCCGGCGCGCAGGCACCGCGGGCCAGACGGTCGCGCACTTCGCGCAGCCAGATCGTCGTCTTCCTGAATTTCCTGATGTCGCTGCTGATGGTCGCCGTCATCGTCGGAGCCGCGCTCGCCTGGTACGGCAAGCGCGAATTCGACAAGGCAGGACCGGCGCCGCAGGACACCACGTTCGAATTGAGGCCCAACACCGGTCTGTCGGGCATCTCGGCGGCGCTGGAGGAGCGCGGTCTCGTCAGCGACGCGCGGATTTTCCAGCTCGGCGTGAGAGCCAATGGCCGCGACGGGCAGCTGAAGGCCGGCGAATATGCGATCAAGGCGCACGCCTCCATGCGCGACATCATGGATGTGCTGGCCAGCGGCAAGTCGATTCTCTATCCGCTGACCATTCCGGAAGGCTGGACGGTGTCGCAGGCCCTGGCGAAGGTCACGGCCGATCCCGTTCTGGTCGGCGACCTTCCCGCCGACACGCCTGCCGAGGGCAGCCTTGCCGCCGATACGATCCTCTTTGCCCGTGGAATGACGCGTGCGGGCATCGTCGGCAAGATGGTGTCGGATCAAAGGGCGCTGGTGGAGAAGATCTGGGCCGCGCGCAAACCCGACCTGCCGATCAAGGACGTCAACGAGTTCGTGACCCTGGCGTCGATCGTGGAGAAGGAAACCGGCATCGCCGCCGAGCGCCCGCGCGTTGCCGCCGTCTTTGTCAACCGGCTGAAGAAGGGCATGAAGCTGCAGTCCGATCCGACGGTGATCTATGGCCTGTTCGCAGGTGCGGGAAAGCCGGCGGACCGGCCGATCTACCAGTCGGACCTCGACAAGGACACGCCTTTCAACACCTACAAGATCAAGGGCCTGCCGCCGTCGCCGATCGCCAATCCGGGGCGGGCGGCACTGGAGGCGGTTGCCAATCCGGCGGTCACGAATGATCTCTATTTCGTTGCCGATGGCACCGGCGGCCATGCCTTTGCCTCGACGCTCGAGGAACACAACGCCAATGTCGAACGTTGGCGGGCGATCGAGAAGAAACGGGCCGAGGACAGCAAGGCCGGGGCTTCCGGCGACGCGAAGCCGGGCGCGACGACACAGCAATAGCCCGCCGGGGAGCGGGCAGGGGGCTGCATGAGCGTTTCATCGATGACGGGCTTCGCCCGCGCCGAGGGCATGGTGCACGGCACGGGCTTCGCCTGGGAGCTGCGCTCGGTCAACGGCAAGGGCCTGGAGGTTCGCCTTCGCCTTCCGCCCGGCCTCGAGCGTCTCGAGACCTCGGTTCGCCAGGCCGTTCAGCGCAGGTTCGGCCGCGGCAATATCCAGGCGACGCTGACGCTGGCGCGCCAGGCATCGGTCTCCGCGCCGGTGATCAACGAGGCCCTGTTGCGCGAGGTCGCGGCGCGTGCGACGCAACTCGCCGCGGACCATGGCCTTGCCCCGCCAAGCGCGGATGGTTTGCTGGCGCTGCGCGGCGTCATGGAGCCGGCCGAGCCCGAACAGGACGAGGAGGAGCGCGCTGCGAACGATGCGGCGCTGCTCGCCGGGCTCGAACGCGCCATCGAAGCGCTCGCGGCATCGCGCGCTGCCGAGGGCCAGGTTCTGGCGCCGGTCCTGCTCGGCCATGTCGCTGCCATCGAAGTCCTTTCCCGGGAAGCCGAAGCCGATCCCGCGCGCGACCCCGCCGCGATCCGTGCGCGTATCGGCGAGCAGGTCCGGCTGCTCCTCGGGGCATCGTCGGGCCTCGATGAGGCCCGCCTGCATCAGGAGGCCGCGCTGCTTGCCACCCGCGCTGACGTTCGCGAGGAACTCGACCGCCTCGCCGCCCATGTGGCGGCGGCCCGCGAACTGATCGAAACCGGCGGCCCCGTCGGCCGCAAGCTCGATTTCCTTTCGCAGGAATTCATCCGCGAATCGAATACGCTGTGCTCGAAGTCGAATGCCGCGTCGCTCACCGCAATAGGCCTGCGCCTGAAGGGTGTCGTCGATCAGTTTCGCGAACAGGTCCAGAATCTGGAGTGATCATGGCCAAGGCCATCCGCAGTGAGACGATTGCACGCCGCGGCCTGATGCTCGTCCTGTCGTCGCCGTCGGGTGCCGGCAAGTCGACGATCTCGCGGCTGTTGCTGGAAGGGGATCCCTCTTTTGAACTGTCCGTCAGCGTGACCACGCGCCCGCGCCGTGGTTCGGAGATCGACGGAGTTCACTATCATTTCGTTTCAGCCCGCGATTTTGAACGGCTGCGGGACACCGATGCGCTCATCGAATGGGCCGAGGTCCACGGCAATCTCTATGGCACGCCGCGCGAACCGGCCGAAATGGCGCTCTCCGAGGGCCGGGACATGCTTTTCGACATCGACTGGCAAGGCGCCGACCAGCTGAAGGAGCGCATGCGCGGGGATGTCGTTTCGATCTTCATCCTGCCGCCGTCGATGGCGGAACTGAAGGCGAGGCTCAAGCGTCGTGCGGAGGATTCCGACGCGACCATCGCGACCCGTCTCGACAACGCCCGCCGCGAGATCGAGCAGTGGCGCAAATACGATTACGTCATCGTCAACGACGATCTCGACCGCGCCTTCGCCGCGGTAAAGGCCATCGTCCAGGCCGAGCGACTGCGCCGCGACCGCCGCCACGGCATGTTCGAGTTCGTGACCGGACTGCTCGAAGAGCCGATTGCCTGAGCGTCAGACGGCGTTCGCCAGCTGGACGAATTCGGCGACCGAGAGCGTCTCGGCTCTCCGGGTGGCGTCGATCCCGCAGCGTGTCAGCAGGGTTACTCCGCCCAACGGTTTCAGGCTCTGCCGCAGCATCTTGCGGCGTTGCCCGAAGGCGGCCTGAGTCACGCGCTCGAGCTTTGCCAAATCCGCCGGCAAGGGTTCACGGCGCGGCGTGATGTGGACGACGCTCGACCACACTTTTGGTGGCGGCGAAAACGCCTGGGGCGGAATATCGAAGGCAATTCTCGCCTCCGTTCGCCAGCCGGCAAGAACCCCGAGCCGGCCATAGGCGTTGTCCCCCGGTTCGGCGACGATGCGCTCGGCGACCTCGCGCTGGAACATCAGCGTCAGGCTTTCCCAGAAAGGCGGCCACGGCGCGGTCAGCCAGCCGACAAGCAGTTCGGTACCGATATTGTAGGGCAGATTGGCGATGATCTTCACCGTCTTGCCTTGCGCGAGGGCGGGAATGTCGGTCTTCAGCGCGTCGCCTGAAACGATCTCCAGACGGCCGGGCCAGTGCGCCGAAACGGCCTCCAGTGCAGCCACGCACCGTTCGTCGCGCTCGATGGCGACGACCTTGGCGGCCCCGGCCGAGAGCAGCGCCCGCGTCAGCCCGCCAGGGCCCGGACCAACCTCGATGACGGTCGCGCCGGCAAGGTCGCCCGCGGCCCGCGCGACCTTGGCCGTCAGGTTGAGGTCGAACAGGAAGTTCTGCCCGAGCGCCTTCTTCGCTGCGATGCCGTAACGTTCGACGACCTCACGCAATGGCGGAAGGCCGTCGTTCACGCGGCAGCCTCATGGGCGGCGAGCTGCCCCGCCAAATGCAGCGCGGCAACCAGACTGTCGGGCTTCGCGACGCCCTCGCCGGCAATGTCGAAGGCGGTCCCGTGGTCGGGGGAGGTCCGGATGAAGGGAAGGCCGAGCGTTACGTTGACGGTCTGGTCGAAGGCCAGCGCCTTTGCCGGGATCAGCGCCTGATCGTGATACATGCACAGCGCCGCGTCATAGGTCGCGCGCGCCCGATCATGGAACATCGTATCGGCGGGCAGGGGACCGAAGGCGGCAATGCCATCGGCAACAAGTCGCGCGACCGCCGGACGGATGACGGCATCATCCTCCTGGCCGAGCGCGCCGCCTTCTCCGGCGTGCGGGTTCAGTCCCGCGACCGCGATGCGCGGCTCGGCGATGCCGAACCGATGGCGCAGGTCATGCGCCATGATCCGGGCGGTTTCCACGATCAGGTCTTGCGTTACAAGGCCCGGCACCGCGGCGAGCGGCACGTGGATGGTCGCCGGTACGGCGCGCAACTGCGGCCCGGCGAGCATCATCACCGGGCGCACCGGCCGTCCGGTGGCCGCTTCCGCCAGATGGGCGAGGTATTCCGTGTGGCCGGGAAAGCGGAATCCGGCTTCGTACAAGGGCTTTTTGGCGATCGGGCAGGTGACGACCGCCGACGCCTGCCCGGCGAGGACAGCGGCAACCGCGCGGTCGATCGATTCGATGATCCCCGGCGCATTAGCCGCCAGGGGCGTTCCCGGGGCATCCACCATGCGATGGTTCAGCGGAAAAATCGGCAACGCCGTATCGAAACGGTCGCCGGCATCGTCGAAACCGACTTCTGCCAGCGGGATATCCAATCCGAGGCGGCGGGCACGCGCGGCGACGAGGTTTGGATCGCCAAGCAGAATGAACGGGGCCAAACCCGTCCGTCCACGGTCCTGCCACGCGAAAATCGCGATTTCGGGTCCTATTCCCGAAGGGTCGCCGGACGTCAGGGCCAGCGGCCCGGGCTCGTCACCGCTCCTGGATCTTGGCCTTGCCACGGAGGTCTTCGAGATATTTCTTGGTCAGGGAATCGGCTTTCTCGTCGTTGGTGCCTTCGGCGGAAAACACCATCTGCGCGACCCGGTCGTCGGAAACGTCGCGCGCCGAGCAGATGCCGATGAATTCGGCTCCCTTGTCGGTTTCGCGCACCGGCGTTGCCTGGCCCGTCGCCGTTGCCTTGATGGATTTCTCCCAGTCCGGCGGCAGTTCCGGCGCGAGCACCCGGCCAAGGTCGCGGACGGTCACGTCGACGAGGCCCTTGGCAAATTCGCGGGTGCTGTCGCAGCCCCGGAACCTCTGGCGCAGCGCCTCGGCTTCGCGCTTGCGGGCGCCGAGCTTGGTCTTCCGTTCGGCGGCCGGCACGACGAAGATCACCTGCTGCAGCATGTATTCGGTTGCCGTCGGCTTCTGGCCGCCTGAGCCGAGCATGCGCTTGACCGCGTCCGTTTCCGACACCATGCCCTCGCTGCGATAGCGGGCACCGAGCGCCTGTCCCCAACCGATCTGCGTGCGGATGAACTCCTTGAAATGCTGGGGCGTCACGCCGGATTGGTTCATGATCTGATCCATCTGGCGGGCGCTCAGCTTGTTCTGCCCGGCGAAGCGCGCATAGGCCTCGTCCACCGCCTTGTCCGGGATCCTGATGCCGAGTCGCTTGATCTCCGCGTTTTGCAGCGCTTGGTCGATGAGTTCGGCTTTCACAGCCGCCGCACCGCCCGGCTTGTGGGCAAGCCGGTAGAAGGCCGCGCGCCTCTGTAGGTCATAGCTCGTGATCGGCACGCCGTTGACGATAATCTTGATTTCGCTTGCGAAAGCCGGCGCGAACGCGGCAGCCAAGAGCAGGCCGAACGAAAGGGCCAAAGCCAAGAGGAACTGGCCGGCGTGAAAGGGGAGTGCTTTGGTCAGGGTCATGGCATGGTCCGGTCTGGCCGCGAGGCGAATTGCATGGACGGCTGTCCTTCGCGCGCCAGTTTGGCCAAAGCGTGGCCGCTTCTCAATTCGTCAGCCCCGAGGTGTTCGTCCCGAAATCGCCGATCGTGCGCAGGGACACGTTGAAACCGAACGACCGCGTGACATCGCTCGGATCGGTGACCTTGCGGACCTCGTTATAGGTCATGGAATAGATGAAGCACTCGTCATTGTAGCCGAAACCGAGCGAGTTCCTGGTCAGGACGTTGGAGGCGATGTCATAGGTGCCGGACGCGAACACCTTCCAGTTTTCGTCGATCCGCGCGCTGCCCGACAACGTGATTTCGTGGCGGTCGTTCGGGAATCCGTAGGTCGGCTGGGCGTCGATGAAGGCGTAGCGCCCGGAGATGGAACCCAGGGTGCTGGAATAGCCCAGCGCCGCCTCCGCGCGCCGTACCGCGAAGGTCGACTCGTCGAACCGCCCTTTCACGGACGCCGAGAAGCCGCGATCGTTTGCGAGGCCGATCATGCCGACATAGTCGGACCGGTTGGTCTCAAGCCCCGAATAGGCGCCGACATTGACCAGGTCCGGCGACGCGTACGAGTTGATTCCCGCGAGGTGGAAGGACTGGCCGAAAATGGCGTTGGCCGACCAGCCGTTGGAGAAACTGCCGGAGTAGCGGAATCCTAGATTGGCCCGCGTGCCACCTTCCATCCGGTCCCAGCCGGAGAACTTGTCACGCTCGAACAGGGTGGTGGCGTCGAAGACGAGGCTCTGCGCGTCCTCGTTCGGAATGCCGAGCGTCGCGGCGTGCATTTCGCTCGGGCGCACGAAAATCTGCGCCACCGGTTCAAGCACATGCGTGGCGCTCGTGGTCGAGAAGAGCACGGGCCAGCGCAGTTCGAGGCCGGCGGTCGCCATCGCACGGTAATAGGCGGCGCGCGCGTCGGCGCCCGCGTTGTAGTTGATGATCGACGTGATCGCCCGCGAATCCATCTGCAGCGCGTCGCCGCGCGCCGCCAGTAGCGTGGTGATCGCCAGGCCGCCGGGCGCGATCGTCGTCCGCTTCCACTCGACCTCCGCGGTCAAACGACTGTTCTCGCCGTCGGCGCCGCGAAGGGCGGTATAGTCGGGCGCGGTCGCCGGGTAATCCGGGTCGAGCATCGAATCGTAATAGTCCTGACGGCTCCGCTTCAGCAGGCGCGCATTCACGTCGACATTCAGCTCGCCGCCGAGCACCGGCTGGTCGGCGGTCCACGAATAGTCGAAGGACGGAAGCACCCAGGGCTGAACGGGATTGCGCGCCTTCGCGTTGCTGTCGAGGATCGACTCCTGAACGGAAAATTTCTGCGCCCTCAGGTCGAAGAAATTGCGGTCGTTGAGACCGGTCAGGAAGATCTCGGAGGTGTACTGGTAGTCGGAATAGCCGTCGATGCCGTAGCGGTGGGCGAAATTCTTGTCCGTCTGCGCGAGGATGTTCCAACCGAAGGTCCAGCGCGAATTCGGCTGGAAACGCCCGGTCGTGCCAATCATGCCGCGATTGGTCACCGTCGAATCGACCGTTCCGGCATTGAAGGCGGAGGGATTGTTCTGGTGGATACCCGCGGCGCGTAACGTGAACGAGCCGGTGTCGAATTTCTGCCGCCATTCCGCTTCGCCAAGAAAGCCCTGGCGGGAATAGTAGGTGCCATAGACAGTGGCGTCATAGGTCGGCGAGAGGGCGATGTAATAGGGGACCTTGGCGCTGTAGCCCAGTTCGGTCTTGTAGCCGATCGACGGGATCAGGAAACCGGATTTGCGCTTCACCGTGGGGTCGGCGATCTCGAAATAGGGCAGACCCGCGATCGGCATGCCGAACAGTTCGAAACGCGGACGTTCGAATCGGATCGTCTTGGCCTTGCCGTCCCAGATGATCTTGGCTGCCTTGACCCGCCAGATCGGCGGTTTGTCCGGGTTCTCCTCGCAAGGTTCGCACGCGGTGTAGACGCCGTTCATGAACGTCGTCACCTCGCCGTTCTTGCGTTCGGCGCTTTCGGCGCCGAAATACACCTTGTCGGCGGTCTCCACCCTCAGCGCATTGACGAAGCCGTCCTTGAAGTCGTCGGTGATGTCGACGTGATCGGACGAGACCTTCGTCCCCTTGGGATCGATCAGTTCCACCCCGCCCGAGGCGATCAGGCGCCCGGTGCGCTGGTTGTAGGTCACGCGCTGCGCGACCAGATGATAGCCGTTGTATTCGATCCGCACCGCGCCGACCGCGGTCACCGTCTGGTTGTCGTTGTCGTAGACCAGCGTGTCGGCCTCGAGCAGCATCTGGCCGCCGCCGACATCGGCGGGCACGCCGAATTCCTGGGCAAGAACGGTCGCGGGCGCCGCAAAGCCGCCGAAAATCGCCAGCGCGAACGCCATCAGCGGGCCGGCAACAACCGCCGGCCGAACGCCCCGCGCCCGGACATTTCCCGCTGACCTCACTAACCGTCCTCTCTGTACAAAAGGTACGTCATTCCAATGAACATCGCCGCTGCCACGGGAAACCACGCGGCTACGGCAGGTGGCACGACACCGGCGCCTCCGAACGCCCTAGACAGAACCGAGACGACATAAAGCAGAAACCCGGCGGCGATTCCACCCAGAATCATCATAAGCGATTGTCCGAAACGGACAAATCTCAACGACGAGGTTGCGGCAATCAGAGTCATCGCCACCAGCAGCAGGGGCACGGCGAGCAGCATCTGCAGCTGTGTCCGCAGCGCCCGGACCTGGTATCCAAAGGCATTGGCCGTCTGAATCTTGTGATAGAGGTCATAGAACGCGATCATTTCGGGGCGCGCGATCGTCTCGCCAACCACGCCGGCATTGAGGTTGGTCGGGATCTGCATGGCCGGCTCGCTGACCGTGTCGCCATTCGGCGCCCGTCGTTCCGCGTCCGTGAGGTTCCACATCCCATCGGTGAGGACAGCCCGCTTGGCGTCGATTCGTTCCGCGATTCCGCCATCGCTTCCGATCCGGAAGAACGCCACATCCCTGAGATCCGTTCCGCCGTTCAAGACGGCGTGCGCACCGATCACGGTCACCTCGTCCCCGACCTTCTGGCGCAGCCACGGCATGTCCGATGCCGTCGGTTCGTTCGATTTGCCGGACTTCCACACCGCTTCGACCGAATTGGCATATTGAACCCCGGCCGCGCCCGCCGGATTGAGCACGAAAACGCTGAACAAACCGAAAAGAAAGGCTGAAAACCCGATCGGCAGCAGGAATTGCCAAGCTGAAACGCCGGTGGAACGTGCAACCACCAGTTCGTATTTCCGGTTGAGCGACGTCAGCGTGGCCATTGCCGCAAACAGGGCGATGAACGGCATGATCTGCTGCAGCACGAATGGCAGTCGCATGGCCGAGAGCGCGAGTGCCGTGGTCGCCCTGTAGGAGGGCAAGGCCGAGGTACGGGTCGAAAATTCCGTAAAATCAATCAGGAAAATCAAGGCACTGGTCCCGGCGAGGAACCACGCGGTGATCACCATGTGGCGCGTGAAGAAATAGCGGGCGAGCGTCAGGCCGATCATGGCGTGGCGTCTCCGTTGAGCGCCTTCGGCAATCTCGACCGCAGCGCCGGATAGCGCGCGACCAGTCTTTTGAGGGCTTCGATCACCGTTTCGGTGAAGTGGAACGACGATTTCATGCGCCGGTTGGTGGAAATCAGCACGACAGCGATCATCAAGGCCAGGACCGGCAGCAGAATTTGCCCCCAGGCGAAGATCACCGACCCCGTCGCACGGTTTTCCACCACGAGGATTCCCCACCGCAGCAGCAGCGCGAACGCCAGGACCGTCAGCAGCGGAGGAATGCGCGCCTGGCGATGCGACACCGGATTGGCAGCAACACCCACGACCAGCAGGGAAAAGACGATGGGGATGAGCCAGCTCGTCAGCCGCCGGTTTGCGTCCGAACGGAACAGCCCCGGCCGCCGCTTGAAGATCGGGTCGTCCGATGGCGGATTGAGAACGTAGGACAGGGTCTGGTCCTTGGGAAAAAGGACAATCCCGCCGCCGCTGTCGCTTTTCAGCGAATCGAGATCGAAGGCGTAGGCCGAGAAGCGGACCACCGAGACCGACCCGCCCGGAGCGCCGCGGTGGACTTCGCCATCGGACATCACGAGGATGCTCTGGCCGTCCTTCTTCACCACCGTGCCTTCCTTCGCGTAATAAGCGAGGTCAAGCTTGGGATCGCGCTGGTCGGCCACGAAGATCCCCGACAGGCGTCCGCCCGACTTGCGCTCGGCGACCTGCACGAACAGGTTCTTTTCAATCCGCGAAAAACCGCCCTCCTGGATGACCGAGGTCAGCAGGTCGCCGCGCGCGTCCGAGATCACCTGCCGCATGGTGCGCCAGCTTGCCGGCGCGAGAGTCGTGTCGAGCGCGAAGACGGTCAGGCTTGCGATCGCGGCGAGCGCGAGCGCCGGCTTGATCACCGTCATGCGGCCGGCGCCCGAGGCATTGATGACGGCCAGTTCCGAATCGGTGTTCATCGTCGCGAAGGTCTGGGCCAGTCCGATCGCCACGGCAAAGGGCACCACTTCGAGGATCGACTTGGGCAAGGTCAGCGAGGCGATGGTGAGGAACGCGACAACCGAACCGGCCGAATCGGAGATCACGTTGACGCGTGTCAGTGCCTGCGTGATCCAGACGATCATCGACACGGCGACGAGCGTCGACAGGAACATCGCGAAGGCGCGCCGGAAGATATAGCGTTCGACCGTCTTCATGGGCGTGTTACTGCGCCTTGCCGCACACGATCCCCCTCGCTCGACGATTGTGGTTCAAATTTATCTCAAATCCAACGCGATTGTCTTGGCGACAATCCGGCGAACGACGGCGTTTGGCCGTCAGGGTTAACGATCCGTGTACCGAACCGCGCACGAAACACATTCACGGGCCGCGGAACAGGCTTATAGCGGGCGGCATCCGGCTTGCCAAACCGGCTAAAACCGACAAGATCGCGTCCGCAGCCAGCCGGAGTCTCCAAATGCCCAGCATGCCGACGATCACTTTCGCGCGCCCCGCCATCGAGAAGAAGGGGACGGCGATCGCCTTCGCGCTCGAAGGTCCGTCGCTGGCGCCGTCGGTAGAAGCGCTGGCTCAGCCCGGCCAGCTTTCGCGCGCTTTCCGGGCGGTCGGTTTCACCGGCAAGTCGGGGTCGGTGGCGGACCTTCTGGCGCCCGCCGACTCCGCACTTGATCGCATTGCCATTGTCGGTGCCGGCAAGGCGGAGGAACTCGATGACGGCGGCTGGCTGAAGCTCGGCGGGCTGGCGGCGGCGCAGTTCGGCAAGGCCAAGGACATCTCGATCCTGACCGATCTTCCCGGCCGCATCGCCACCGGACGCGAGGCGGCGGCGATCGCCCTCGGCGTGCTGATGCGCGCCTATGCATTCCAGAAGTACAAGACGAAGAAGGACAACGGCGAGGCCGACAAGAACGCCAAGCCCGTACATGTGACGATCCGCTGTTCCGATCTGGCGGCGGCGCGCAAGGCATTCGCCGACGCGGAAGCGATCGCGTCCGGCGTGGTCTTCGCCCGCGACCTCGTCAACGAGCCGGCGAACATCCTCGGTCCGGTGGAGTTCGCCGCGCAGCTTGCCGAACTCTCCAAGCTCGGGGTCAAGGTCGATGTCCTGACCGAAAAGGAGATGAAGAAGCTCGGCATGGGGGCGCTGCTTGGCGTCGCTCAGGGGTCGGTACGCCCGCCGCGCCTCGTCGTCATGCAGTGGAAGGGCGGCAAGCCGAAGGACGCGCCCGTGGCCTTTGTCGGCAAGGGCGTCGTGTTCGATACCGGCGGCATTTCCATCAAGCCGGCCGCCGGCATGGAGGACATGAAGGGCGACATGGGCGGCGCGGCGGCGGTCTCGGGCCTGATGAAGGCGCTGGCCGGCCGCAAAGCCAGGGCGAATGTCGTCGGCATCGTCGGTCTCGTGGAAAACATGCCTGACGGCAATGCGCAACGTCCCGGCGACATCGTGACCTCGATGTCCGGCCAGACCATCGAGGTGCTCAACACCGACGCCGAGGGCCGCCTCGTGCTCGCCGATGCGCTCTGGTATTGCAACGATCGCTTCAAGCCGAAATTCATGGTCAACCTCGCCACGCTGACGGGCGCCATCCTGGTTGCGCTCGGCCAGAGCTATGCCGGCCTGTTTTCCAACAATGACGAGCTTTCGACCCGGCTTTCGGCTGCCGGCGAGGCCACCGGCGAGAAGGTCTGGCGGATGCCGATGGGCGCGGACTACGACAAGCTGATCGATTCCAAGATCGCCGACATGAAGAACATCGGCGGCCGCAACGCCGGCTCGATCACGGCGGCCCAGTTCCTCAAGCGTTTCGTCAAGGAGACGCCCTGGGCCCATCTCGATATCGCTGCGGTCGCGATGGGATCGGTCGCCAACGAAACCAACCAGTCCTGGGGTTCGGGCTGGGGCGTGCGCCTGCTCGACCGTCTCGTCCGCGATCATTACGAAGGATAGGGCGTGGCCGAGGTCCTGTTTTATCACCTGACCGACTCGACGCTGGAATCGGCGTTGCCCGGCCTGCTCGAAAAGAGCCTCGAACGCGGCTGGCGTGCTGTGGTGCAGACCGGCTCGGAGGAGCGGCGCGATGCGCTCGATTCGCACCTCTGGGTCTGGTCGGAAGAATCCTTTCTGGCGCATGCGACCGACCGCGAAGCCATGCTCGACCACCAGCCGATCGTGCTGACCTGTTCGGATACCAACCCGAACGGTGCGGCCATCCGTTTCTTTTGCGATGGCGCCGAGCCCTGTGCGCTCGATGGATACGCCCGCGCGGTGATCCTGTTCGACGGGCATGACGCGGTACAGATCGAAGCGGCCCGCGCGCATTGGAAGGTGCTGAAAGGTGCCGGCCATGCGGTGACATACTGGCAGCAGACCGCCGGGCGGTGGGAGAAAAAGGCGTGAGCGACGAGGATTTCGCGGCGCGGCGTTCGGCCCTCCGCAGCCACGTCAACGAACTGGACCGCCATTCCGGCGGGTCGCGGACGGACCGCGCCGCATTTTTCGATGCGGTTTACGAAACCGCTGGAAACGATACGGCGGGGGTACCCTGGGCTGATCTGAAGCCCAAGGATCGCCTTGCTTCCTGGCTTGCCGGCAATCCCGGAGAAGGTCGCCGCGCTGTCGATGTCGGCTGCGGCCTTGGTGACAATGCCGAGGCGATTGCCGCGGTCGGTTGGGCGACGACCGCGTTCGATCTGTCCCCGCGCGCGGTCGACTGGGCCAGGCAGCGCTTTCCCGAAAGCTCCGTCGACTACCGCGCTGGCGATCTCACCGACCTGCCGCCGCAATGGGCCGGTGCGTTCGACCTCGTCCACGAATGCTACACGATCCAGTCGGTGCCCGGCGAACTGCGCAACCGGCTTTCGCTGGCCGTCGCCTCGCTTGTCGCCCCCGGCGGGACACTGCTGGTCTACGCGCGCTCGCGTCCCGGCGACACCGATGCCGGTGGCCCGCCCTGGCCATTGTCGCCGCGCGAAGCCCATATCTTTGCTGACAACGGTTTCGCCCTGCGTGCCGAGGAACATTTCGACATCGTTCGGCCCGATCGGCGCATTCCGCACCTTTTCGCCGTCTGGCAAAGGGTCTAGGAACGCGCGGGGATTTGAACCATGCGCATCCTGTTTCTCCTTGTTGCCCTGGCGGGCCTTCTTCTCGGTATCGTCTATCCGGCGGCGATCGACTACTTTTCCGGCGAGTTGATCGCGAACCTGCCGGTCTATGACCGCGCCCGCGGCTTTTCCCCGGTCACCGTGCCCATGAACGTGAACGACGCGCCGGTGCGGGTGATGCTGTCGGCGACGACGATGGACACCTTTTCGCCCCCTAACGCCTCCGCGCACCTGACGGTCACCGCGACAGTGGGCGGGCGAACCGTGCTCGCCGCGCCGGTCGTCTTCGTTGCGCAGCAGGCGCGCGAAAGCGGGAGCAATTCCCAGCAGCTTTCGGCAACAGTCGGGCTGATCGATCCGGTCGATACCGGCGATTACCGCTTCGAGGTGAATTTCGGCGATGCGGGAACCTTGCCGTTCCGTTCGGTGGAGCTGGTCCTTCGCCGTCACGCCCTCGTCGCCGACGAGCGCGCCCAGCCGATCGGCTACATGTTGCTGGCGGTCGGCGTCGTCGGCTTCGTCCTTTCGCTGACACGAGGCGGGGGAAGCGGCACCGGCGGCGGAAGCGGAAGGCAGCGCGGCCCGCAATGGGGCCGGGAAGCCGCGCCGCCGACCTGAGCTACAGATCGCCGAATTTGCCGCCGCGCCCCTTGCCGCCGGCAAAGCGCGCTGCGCCGGCCTGGCCTTCGCCGGACATGACCGTGACGCTCTTCCATTCATTGGCGAGCGCCGGCCCCGGATCGAGCGACCATTGGCGAATGGCCGAAAGGCGGTCGGCGCGCATGCAGGCCTGCGGATAACGGGCGATCTCGCGGGCCAATGCGACCGCCGCTTCGACCGCCGCTCCATCGGCGACGACACGATTGGCGAGCCCGATGGAAAGGCATTCGGCGGCATCGACCTTACGGCCGGTGAGGACAAGGTCCATCGCCCGGCCCTGGCCGACGATACGCGGGAGGCGGACCGTCCCGCCGTCGATCAGCGGCACGCCCCAGCGCCGGCAGAAGACGCCCATATAGGCGCTTTCCTCCATGACACGCAGATCGGCCCACAGCGCCAGTTCCATGCCGCCGGCGACGGCGGGGCCGGTGACCGCGGCGATGACGGGTTTTGGCAACAGCAAGCGCGTCGGGCCCATCGGGCCGGGCCGCATGTCTTCGACCGGATCGCGGAATTCCGGTCCGAGGTCGTGCTTGGCGAACCAGTCGTCGCCGACGCCTGAAGCCGCCTGCTTGAGATCGAAGCCGGCGCAGAAGGCGCCGGGGACGCCGGCAAGAACGGCGACGTTCAGCGTCTCGTCGCGGGCAAAGGCGACGAAGGCGTCGAACAGCGCCGACGCGTGGTCGGTGTCGACGGCGTTGCGCGCTTCCGGCCGATCGATGGTGACGACGAGGATGTCGTCGCGCCGCTCCGTGCTGACGCTCATGCCGTCAGTCCCGTCTCGTATTGCTCTGACAGCATCAGCCACTCCTCCTCGCGCGGTTCCAGTTCGCCGGCCTTGTCGGCGCGCTCCTTGGCCAGCCTGGCGGCGCGCCCGGCATCGCGCTCATAGAGCTTCGGATCGTGAAGCTCCGCGTCAAGCGCCTGAATTTTCTTGCGAAGGCTCTCCATCAAGGATTCGGTTTCCTTGATCTTTCGGGCAAGCGGCTTCAGCGCCTCGCGCCGGGCGGCAGCATCCCGGCGCTGCTCGGCCTTCGAGCCGGTCCGCTCTTCACCGGAAGCCTTTTCGTTCGTTTGCTCGGTCTGGGTGACGAGCCGGCGATACTCGTCGAGATCGCCGTCGAAGGGCGCGACCGTGCCGTCGCGCACCAGCCACAACCGTTCCGCCGTCGCGTCGATCAGATGCCGGTCATGGGCAACGAGGATGACGGCGCCGGGAAAATCGTTGAGCGCTTCGGTCAGCGCGCCGCGGCTGTCGATGTCGAGGTGGTTGGTCGGTTCGTCGAGGATCAGCAGATGCGCGCCGTCGAACGTTGCCAGCCCCATCAGCAGCCGCGCCTTTTCGCCGCCGGACAGATCGCGCGCCTTGGTCTCCATCTTCTGCGTCGCCAGCCCCATCTGCGCCACCCGCGAACGCACCTCGGCCTCGCCCGCCTTCGGCATCAGCCGGCGCACGTGATCGACGGCGGTCTCTTCCGGCCGTAATTCATCCATCTGGTGCTGGGCGAAATAGGCGATCTTCAATCCCGGCGCCTTGGTGAGCGTGCCGGAGAGCGGATCGAGTCGGCCCGAGATCAGCTTGGCGAAGGTCGATTTGCCATTGCCGTTGGCGCCGATGAGCGCGATGCGGTCGTCATGGTCGATCCTCAGATCGAGCTTGCGCAGCACCGGCTTGTCGGGGCTGTAGCCAACCGAGACACCGGACAGCGCCAGCGCCGGCGAGGACACCGGCTTGTCCGCCGAGGCGAAGGTGATCGGCAGGGTGCGCTCGTCGAGCGGAATGGCGACCGGCGCCATTTTTTCGAGCATTTTCAAGCGCGATTGCGCCTGCCGCGCTTTCGACGCCTTGGCGCGGAAGCGGGCGACGAAGGCTTCCATGTGCTTGCGCGCGGCATCCTGCTTTTCGCGCGATTTCGCCGCCGCCTCGGCCCGCTCGGCGCGCTGGCGCTCGAACTGGTCGTAGCCGCCGCGATAGAAGACGAGCCGGCGCTCGTCGAGATGCACGATGGAATTGACCGCCGTGTTGAGCAGGTCGCGGTCGTGGCTGATGATGATCACCGTGTGCGGATAACGGCGCAGGTAGTCCTGCAGCCACAGCACGCCTTCGAGGTCGAGATAGTTGGTCGGCTCGTCGAGCAGCAGCAGGTCGGGCTCGGAAAACAGGATCGCCGCGAGAGCCACACGCATGCGCCAGCCGCCGGAAAACGAGGCCGCTGGGCGCCTCTGCGCCTCCGCGTCGAAGCCGAGGCCGGAAAGGATCGCGGCGGCGCGCGCTTCGGCCGAATGGGCGCGAATGTCGGTGAGGCGGGTGTGGATGTCGGCGATGCGGTGCGGGTCGGTGGCGGTCTTTTCCTCCGCCAGCAGCGCGGCGCGCTCGAGATCGGCGGCGAGCACGATGTCGATCAGCGCGTCCTGGGTCGCCGGCGCCTCCTGCGCCACCTGGCCGACGCGCGCGTTCTTCGGCAGCGTGATCGTGCCGCTCTCCTGGTGGAGATCGCCGGTGATGGCTCGGAACAACGTCGTCTTGCCGGTGCCGTTGCGCCCGACCAGGCCCGCCTTGGCGCCATCCGGCAGCGCCAGCGAGGCGTTTTCCAGCAGCGGCCGCCCGGCGATGCGCAGCGTGAGATCGGTGATGGTGATCATGCTGCGGCTTGTGGCGGAGGCGAGGGCAGGGCGCAAGGGGACATTCTTGGGCTCGCACTTCTCCCCCGCCACGCCCGGTTTCCCGTCTGGCTTCTGGATGGTCAGGGAAGACGGGCGGCCGGTGATCGCGCGTCTGTTGTAGTTCATGCGACCGTCTAGGCCGCCCGTCCGGCATTTCGCCCCGAACTGTCGCCGTCATTGGCGTCCTAGACGCCTCGGGCCGTCCTGAAGGGCCGGGACCTGGGGTCTCCGACCAGAGGATCAGTCCGACATCCTCCGATCCCGCGCCGTCCCCCCGCCCCGTTCCCACCGGCTCATGAAACCGGGTTCCCTGATGCGGGAGGCGGGCCAAGGATAAGGGCGGTTCGGATGGTATGGATAGAAAGAGCCGCGGCGTGGGGCGTCCTCTCGGCGATCTGGAAACGTCGTTTGTCCGCGAATAGCCAGCAACTGGTTTACGCGAACTCGCGCCCCTCCGGCTCGCGCTGGAAATAAATAAGGTCGAGCGTGAGGGATGGCTGGCCGAGGCGGGTCAGCAACGCATGCACCTGGCCGCGATGGTGGGTCTGGTGGTTGAAGAAATGCGCCAGCGCCGGGGCCATGCGCTGGCTGATGGTACGCATGTCGGTGACGGTAGTGTAGGTGAAGCGGCCTTCCAGCAGGCTATCGGGTAGATCGTCGATCCAGTCGACGATGCGCTCGTCCTCGTCCTCGCGCGCCACCCGCAGGAAGCCGAAATCCTCCGCGATGATGGCGTCGAGCGAGGCCGGCAGGTCGCCTTCGCCGGTGAAACGGCGCATCCAGATGCGATCGCCGGCGAGGATGTGGTTGAGCGTACGGTGCACCGAGCCGAAGAAGGCGCCGAGATCGAGGCGGTAGTCGTCGTCGTCGAGGGCGGCCGCCGCGTCGTAGAGCCTACGGTTGGCCCAGCGGTTGTAATGCGCGAACATGCGGAAATGCGTCTTCATGGCCTGTCCCCCGGTGGCCCGGCGAGCATTAGTGCCATGCGGCGACGCCCCTTCACAAGCATTCGCGTCTCGGTTATGGAGCGCGCGATTTTCCCAACAGAAGACAGGAATGCACGTCATGGCGACCGAACGCACCTTTTCCATGATCAAGCCCGACGCGACCAAGCGCAACCTGACCGGCGCCATCACCAAGATGCTGGAAGAAGCCGGCCTTCGCGTCGTCGCCTCCAAGCGCGTGTGGATGTCGCGCCGCCAGGCCGAAGAATTCTACGCCGTCCACAAGGAACGCCCGTTCTTCGGCGAACTGACCGAGTTCATGTCGTCCGGCCCGACGATCGTACAGGTGCTGGAAGGCGACAACGCCATCGCCAGGAACCGCGAAGTGATGGGCGCGACCAACCCGGCCAACGCCGCGGAAGGCACCATCCGCAAGATGCATGCGCTATCGATCGGCGAGAATTCGGTTCACGGCTCGGATGCGCCGGAAACGGCCGCCCAGGAGATCGCCTACTGGTTCGGCGGTAACGAGATCGTCGGCTGAACGGTCGATGACATGATGCGGAAAAAGCCGGGTTCGCCCGGCTTTTTTCATGCCCTGAACGGCAGCGGCACTACTTTGGCGCGCTCCAGGGCGGGATCGCCGCGCACGAGCAGAAGGAAATCCTCGCTCGGTTTCGGCGACGCGAACAGATAGCCCTGGAAGCGGTCGCAGCCGTTTTCCATGAGGAAGTCGAGTTGCCTCTCCGTCTCGACATGTTCGGCGACGGCCTCGATCTCCAGCGCCTTGGCCATCGCCAGAACGGTCTTGACCAGCATGCGGCCGACCTCCTGCGTCTCCATGCGGGAGACGTAACCGCCGTCGATCTTGATCTCGTCGAACAGGAACAGCTTGAGATTTTCGACCGAGGAGCGCCCGGTTCCGAAATCGTCGAGCGAGAAGCGCACGCCCAGGGCCTTGGCCTCTTCCATACGCCGACGCACCGCGTCTTTGTCGCGGCTCATGATCTGTTCGGTCAGTTCCAGCGTCAGCTTGTTGGCCTCGATTTCATGCAGGTCGATGAGCCGGCGCAGGTTCGCGGTGAAATCAGGGTGCATGAACGCGGACATGCCGATATTCAGCGACAGGCTGAGATGCGCGGTCCGCGAATCCGATTGCCAGACCGACAGTGCCTGAACGCCCATGTCGAGCACATGGCGGGTCAGTTCGTTGACCAGGCCGGCCCGTTCCGCAAGCAGGACGAAATCTTCCGGCCCGAGCAGCCCGCGCGTCGGATGCGGCCAGCGCAGCAGCCCTTCCGCGCCGCAAACGCGGCCGTGGCGGTCGATGACCGGCTGGAAATGCAGCAATAGCCGCTCCCAGGTGATCGCTTCGTGCAGTTCGCGGACCAGCTGGTAGCGCTCGGCTTCCCGGCTGAGCAGGGTCGGATCGAAGACGTTGATGCCCGACTTGCCGGAGACCTTGGTGTCGTACATGGCGAGGTCGGCGTATTTCAGCAGGTCGTCGGCCGAGGTTTCCGTGCCGTCGAAGACGACGACGCCGATGCTGCTGGTGACGAGGTGATGCACCTTGCCGACGCGGAATCCGGCGCGGAGCCCGGCCTGCGCCTTGGCCGCGACGGCCCGCGCCGTCTCGCGTGCCGTTTCTGCGTCCTTGCCGACATCTTCCAGGAGTATGACGAATTCGTCGCCGCCGAGGCGCGCGACGATGTCGTTTCGACGAACGGCCCGTCTCAGGCGCCCGCCGATCTCGACCAGGAAATCGTCGCCGGCGGCATGGCCGAAAGTATCGTTGATCGCCTTGAAGTCGTCGAGGTCGATGAAGAGGATCGCGCCGCAATTGCCGCGCCGCGCCGCCGACGCAATCGCCTGCGGGAGGCGGTCGAGCAGCATGCGGCGGTTCGGCAGCCGTGTCAGGCTGTCGAAGAAGGCGAGGTCGGCAATTTCGAGTTCGCGCTGCTTGCGCTCGGTCGTGTCGTGCAGGTGCCCGTGCCAGATCACTCCGTCGTCGATGGGCTCCGGCGTCGCGAACGCCTGGATCCACCGGATCGCGCCGCTCTCGGTGCGGATGCGGAAGACCTGCGCCCAGGGCGTGTTGTCCTTGCGGGCGGCGACCTGGGACGCCATGACCTCGCTGCGGTCGTCCTCATGGACCCAACGGATGACCGCATAGGGGTCGAACGCGCCGCTCCGCCCGAGGGTTTCCATGAGGCCGGAAGAGGCATAGGGGGCGGTCATACGCCCGTCGGCGGTGACGACGACCTGGTAGAAGCCGCCCGGCACCTGGCTCGTCAGCCGGTCCAGCCGCTCCTCAAGCTGGAAGCGCCGGACATCCTCGGTGATGTCGCGGACCGAGCCTTCGTAATAAAGCGGTTTTCCGGCGACCGGATCGTAGACCATGCGCGCCGATTCCGAGACCCAGATCCGCTCGCGGGTCTTGTGGCGGTAGATCTGCGACACGAAGTCGGTGACGTAGCCTTCTTCCATCAATTGGCGGCGGAAATCGGCGCGGCGCTTCGGGTCGACATACCATTCGGTGGCGATGTCGCCGACCGACGCGATCAGTTCGGACTCGCTCGCATAGCCGTTCAGACGAACCAGCGCCGGGTTGGCGCTGAGCATCCGCCCCGACGGGGTGGAGGTGTAGATGCCCTCGGCCAGATTGTTGATGAGGTTCTGCTTGTTGCGACGTTCCATTTCGGCCGTCGCGTAGAGGCGGCGATAGCGCAGCAGCCAGGCGAGCAGCAGGATCGACAGAATCTGGTTGGCCGTGATCAGCCACTCGTGACCATGCCCCAGACTCGATAAAAGACCGATCAGCCCGTCCATGCCGCGCCGGCTTCTCCCTTGGTGAAGTGACCTTGCGGCAGGTCGATTGCATTTTTGCTAATACGACTGTCGGCAACCACCAAAAGTGGTAGCGGGCCGCCGATAATTCCGGACAGGGTTAAGAATTGCTGGATTGCGTCCAGCGCTGAAGCGCATCGTCGTCGTCGGCTTTGGCATCCACCCAGGACGAGACCTCGCCGGAGCGCAGGTGCTCCTTCTTCCAGAACGGAGCCTGCGTCTTCAGATAGTCCATCAGGAAATCCGCCGCCTCGAACGCGGCGCGGCGATGGGCCGATGCCGCGACCACCAGCACGATGTTTTCGCCCGGCTTCAGCAATCCGTGGCGATGGATGACGGTCAGTCCGGCCAGCGGCCAGCGCGAAACCGCCTCCGCTGCGATGCGGCCGATTTCGGCTTCCGCCATGGCGGGGTAGTGTTCCAACTCGAGCGCGGCGAGCGTTCCGTCCTCGTCGCGGCACAGGCCGGTGAAGCTGACCACGGCGCCGATATCGGCGCGCCCGGCGGCAAGGCGCGCGATCTCGACGGCGGCATCGAAATTCTCCGCCTGCACGCGCACCGTCGGGGCGAAGGTCATCGCGTCAGCCGCCGGTCATCGGCGGAAAGAGCGCCGCCTCGTGCGCATCTCCCAGCGGATGGTCGTGGGGCACGTGGCGATGATCGAGGGCGACGCGGATGGAGGGGATGTGCTGCAGCGCGTGCGCGTATTCGTCGCCCTGTGCCTGCAGCCACGACAGCATGTCGGCCACGGTCGCGACCTCGGGCGGCAGCGAAAGGTCTTCCTGACTGCGACCGATGCGCTCGCGCACCCAGGCGAAATAGACGAGTTTCATCCTGACCCTAGTCGTCGACGACGTGTTTCAGTCCGGCCTTGAAATAATCGTAGCCTGTATAGAGCGTGACGATGGCGGAAATCCAGAGAAGCGTGATGCCGATTTCCACGGTATGGGGCAGGATCGCCTCGCCGGCCGGTCCGGCGAGCAGGAAGCCGATGGCAACCATCTGGATGGTGGTCTTCCACTTGGCGAGCCGCGTCACCGGCACCGAAACCTTCAGTTCCGCCAGATATTCGCGCAGGCCCGAAACGAGGATTTCGCGGCACAGGATGATGATCGCGGCCCACAGCGACCAGCCGGCGATGGTGCCGTCGGCGGCGATGAGAAGCAGGCAGGCCGAGACGAGCAGCTTGTCGGCGATCGGATCGAGCATGCGGCCGATATTGGATGTCTGCTGCCAGATGCGGGCAAGGTAACCGTCGAGATAGTCGGTCAGGCTTGCCAGCGTGAAGATGGCGAGCGCGGCCCAGCGCGCCGTGTCCGACGATTTCAGATGGCCTTCGAGATAGAAGCACAACACCACCAGCGGCACGGCGACGATACGACCGTACGTGAGGAGGTTCGGCAGATTGAAGGCACGCCTGGCCATGCGAATCGAATTCCTGATCGCTGCCGAGAAAAGCAGCATTGGCCGCTTCCGGTCAATGAAGGGGCGGATTTCGGCGAAATGCTACCCCGTTTCGTGGAAATGTTCGTAGATCTGGCGGGCCAGCGCTTCCGAAATCCCGTCCACTGCGACCAGATCGCCGACTCCGGCGCGGCTGACGGCCTTCGCCGTGCCGAAATGGTGGAGGAGTGCGCGTTTTCGCGTCGGGCCGATGCCGTCGATCTCGTCGAGCGGGTTGCGCACCATCTCCTTCTTGCGCCGCGCCCGGTGCGTGCCGATGGCGAAGCGGTGCGCCTCGTCGCGCAGGCGCTGGATGAAATACAGCACGGGATCGCGCACCGGCAGCATGAACGGCGTCTTGCCGGCAACAAAGAAGCGCTCGCGGCCGGCTTCGCGATCCTGCCCCTTGGCAATGCCGATGGCGAGGACGAGCTCGGCGATCCCCAGCCGGGTCAGGATGTCCCGGACGGCGTTGAGCTGGCCCTGGCCGCCGTCGATCAGCACGACGTCGGGCCAGTCCGGCATGGCGTCCGCCTCCTCGACCGGCGGTGCAGTGTCGTCGGCGCTCTCCTTGATGAGACGCGAAAACCGTCTCTCGAGCACTTCGCGCATCATGCCGAAATCGTCGCCGGGCGTCAGTTCGGTCGAGCGGATGTTGAACTTGCGATAGTGTCCCTTGGCGAAGCCTTCCGCCCCGGCGACGATCATCGCGCCGACGGCGTTCGTGCCCATGATGTGCGAATTGTCATAGACCTCGACGCGCCGCGGCGCCTTGGCCAGGCCGAAGGCTTCGGCGAAACCGGCAAGCAGCCGGGCCTGCGTCGAGGTTTCGGCGAGGCGCCGGCCGAGCGCCTCGCGCGCATTCTGCACGGCGTGGTCGACGAGATCCTTCTTTTCGCCGCGCTTCGGCGCGGTAACGTCCACCTTGCGGCCGGCGCGCGCCGTCAGCGCCTCGGCGATAAGCTCCTGTTCCGGTACTTCCGTCGAGAGCAGCACGAGGCGCGGCACCGGCTTGTCGTCGTAGAACTGCGCGAGGAAGGCGCCGAGAACCTCTCCGGCCTCGATGCTGGAATCGGCGCGCGGGAAATAGGCGCGGTTGCCCCAGTTCTGCCCGGTGCGGAAGAAGAAGACCTCGACGCAATTCTGTCCGCCGTCCTGGTGGATGGCGAAGACGTCGGCCTCCTCGACGCCCTGCGGATTGATGCCCTGCTGCGCCGTGACGTGGGACAATGCCGAAAGGCGGTCGCGGAACACGGCGGCGCGTTCGAAATCGAGCGCGTCGGCCGCATCCTGCATGGAGCGCGACATCGCCGCCTTCACGCCGGAGGAACGGCCGGAGAGAAAGTCCCGCGCTGCCTTGACGAGGCCGGCATAATCCTCGGGCGTAACCTCGCCGGTGCACGGGCCGGCGCAGCGCTTGATCTGGTAGAGCAGGCACGGGCGCGTGCGGCTGTCGAATACGGAATCGGCGCAGGTGCGGATGAGAAAGGCGCGCTGCAGCGAATTGATCGTCCGTCCGACCGCCTGGGCCGAGGCGAAGGGGCCGAAATAGTCGCCGCCGCGCGAGCGCGCGCCGCGATGCTTGAACAGGCCGGGCGAGGGGTGGTCGCTCGTCAGCAGGATGTAGGGGAACGACTTGTCGTCGCGCATCAGTACGTTGAAGCGCGGGCGCAGGCGCTTGATGAGGTTCGCCTCCAGCAGCAGCGCCTCGGTCTCGGTGCGGGTGACGACGAATTCCATCGTCGCCGTCTCGCGCACCATGCGGGCGATGCGGTTGGTGTGGTCGCGTCCCTGTGCGTAGTTCGCCACGCGCTTCTTGAGGCTGCGCGCCTTGCCGACATAGAGCACGTCGCCGGCGGCGTTCATCATCCGATAGACGCCCGGCGCGTTCGGCAGGCGCTTGACGAAGGCGGCGATGACGTCGGCGCCGCTCAACCCGTCCGCATCGCTTGCCGCCTGCGACCAGTCGATCGCGGCTGAGGCGCCAGCCTCAACCGTCTCGGCGGCATCGTCGTCCTCGTCACCACCGTCCGGCGGAAATCCCGCCATGTCGTCGCCCGAACCCTTGCCGCCGCTCATTCCGGAATGCCCGCAATATCGGGCGTCTCCCAGGCAAGATGCTGACCGCCGTCGAGATGGACGATCTGGCCGGTCAGCGACGGCGTCTGCCACATCCAGCGGATGGTCGCGCCGAATTCGGCGAGCGCGGGGCGGCGCCTGAGCGGAAGCCCGCTGATCTGGGCGGCGAAATCGGCTTCCGACTGGCGCGCATTGCGCAGGGTCGGACCGGGGCCAATGGCGTTGACGCGGATGCGCGGCGCCAGCGCCTGCGCCATCGTTTGTGTAGCCGTCCACAGCGCGGATTTTGACAGCGTGTAGGAGAGGAAGCGCGGATTGAGCCGGTCAACGCGCTGGTCGATGATGTTGACGATCAGGCCGGCATCTACCGCCAGGTCCTTCGCCATCAGCCGCGATAGCAGCGCCGGGGCCTTCAGGTGCAGCGCGAAATGGCGCTCCCAGGTGTCCCAGTCGAAATCCGTGACGCTGTCCTCCTCGAAGATGGAGGCGTTGTTCACGAGCAGCGCGACCGGGCCGAGGCGCTCGCGCACCGTCGCCATCAGTCCGGCGACCGATGCGGGGTCTGCAAGGTTCGCAGAGAACGGTTCGGCAATGCCGCCGGCCGCGCGGATGTCGGCGGTATGGGCCGCCGCGTCGTTAATCATTCGGGCATGCACTGCCACCGAAAAGCCATGATTGGCCAGGTCGGCGGTAACCGCCGCGCCGATCCGCTTGGCGCCACCGGTGACGAGAGCGACGGGACGGTCAGACACTGGAGGCACCCCCCGGATTCGCCGTCGCGTTCAACCATGCCTCATCGCCGCAAAGCCCTTTGCGGCAAAGAGATGCGCTGGTTAACGACGAGCATGCAGGGGCAGGCATTCGAGTCCTTTTCATCCGGCCAATATAGGCGGGTCGCGGGCCGAGACAAAGGGATGGCGGGGAGCCTCCTGACAGCCGCGGCGACATGGTTAAGACGGCCACCGCCCGCCATGATCGCGTCACCGCAATTCCACCTTTTACCGCCGCTTTGGCCGCAATCCGGGAACACAATCCTTTTTGACCGCCGCGCCGTCCGGGGACCTTTGGGGGACTGGGGCGGTTGGCAAGTCAAGGAGTACTGAAAATGCGCGCATATCTTCGTTTCGCGGTGGCCACCGCGGCTCTCGTCATTTCTCCGGCGGTCTGGGCCGCCGATGTCGTCGGCGAGGAGCCGCCGGCCCCGTCCGTTCCCTATGAGGAGCCCGTCGCATCCGGCGGCTGGGCTGGCCCCTATGCCGGCGTGACCGCGGGCTACGGCTTCGGCCGCGCGACGTCCGACGTCAACGGCTCGGGCACGCTCAGGGGCTTCGATGGCACCCTTTTCGGCGGCGTGCAGGGCCAGTCGGGCAAGTTCGTCTACGGTGTCGAAGGCGATGCCGGATACGATGCGTCCAAGGCAACCCTCGGTGCCACCACCGTCAAGGGCGGCGCCGACGGTTCACTGCGCGGCCGCCTCGGTTACGCGGTCACCGACCAGCTGTTGCTTTACGGCACCGCCGGCGGCGCGGCCAAGCACGTCCGCATCAATGACGGCGTCGGCAGCGATTCCGGCATGGCGCTCGGCTGGACCGCCGGCGCCGGCATCGACGCCAAGATGACCGACCAGGTCTTCGTGCGCGGCGAGTACCGCTATACCGACTACGGCGCCAAGACGCTCAACGGAGGCGCAGGCGCCCAGTCGATCGACACCGGCGGCTCGAAGGTCTCGCTCGGCCTCGGCGTCAAGTTCTGAAGACTCTCTCCTGTGGCAGCACTCGGCCCGGCCTCGCGCCGGGCCGTTTTATTTCGGCAACAGCGCGGCAAGCTCCGGGAACTTGCGGTCAAAACCCTTGGCCCAGCGGGTGAGGCGACCGCGGCCCTTTTCCCACTGACCGGCGAAGCGCAGGGTTGCGTAGCCGAGCGTCGCCCTCAGCGCCAGCTGGCCGGCATTCGGCCGCCGGCCGAGCCGCGGCAGGTTGGCATCGAGGTGATCGATTGCGCGCAGCGCCTTGCTCCATTGGCGGTCGAGCCAGGGCTTGTGAGCGAGTTCGGCTGGGCGATAGCGGCGCTCATAGACATGGGCGAGCAGGCAATCGCCGAGGCCGTCGGCCAGCGCTTCAAGCACTTCAACTTCGGTGCGCTTGGTGGCGTTGCGCGGAAACAGGATCCCCTTCGCCTGACGATCGAGCCAATGCGTGATCGAGCGGCTGTCGTAGATGGCCTGGCCGTCATCGGTCAGCAGAACCGGGATCTTGCCGAGGGGATTGTTGGAAACCAGCAATTCCGGGTCGGCATTGGTGTCGACGGTGACCGCCTCGCACGCGACGCCGGCGACGATGGCGGCCATGCGGACCTTGGCCGAATAGGGCGATGCGTTGGCATAGAGAATCTTCGGCACGTCTCTTCTCCCTTTTTGTCACTCACGAACCGGCGGCATGACCGCCTTGTCGAGCCGGCAGGCGTCGCCGTCTATCTCCGGACAGGCGCGGAAATCGAGCGACTTGGTCATGCAGACGCGCACCTCGGAGAGGAAGCGCTTGCCGCAAACCGGCGCGATCATCGCGGCGCCAAGACCCGGATTGGCGGCGACGAAGGCGCGTTCAACCTCCTGCGGCGCGACACTCGTCCACCGGTCGAGGCCACGGAACCGGTCCGGGATGACGACCCGTTCGTAAGCCGCCCGCGCCTTGCCGAAATAATCGGATGTAGTCAGACCCGAACAGGTGCCGTGCGCTTTCCATTCGTGGCGTACCAGCCCGGCGGCGGGCATGATGTCGAGCATCGAGCGCACCAGCGCGCTGTCGGGCCCGTCGCCCGGCCGGGAAGGGCAGTCGCGCGGATAGCCCTTTTCGTATTGCGGCCACAACCCGTGCAACACGAAAGCATAGGGTCGTCCGCTGGCACACTGGTCGCGGTCGGCATCCGCGCCTTCGATCTCGCAATAGGACGGCGACCACGACAGCGCCAGCACGTAGAAATCGAAGCCGGATTCGCCGCCGGCCGAGCCTGCCCGGCGCCCCGATCCGTCGCCGCCGAAATGCCGGGAGAGCACGGCAAGCGCTGCCAGCGCCGCGAGAACGGCGATGGTTTTCAGCGGGTTGGAGCGCATGCCTGAATCAGCGCAGGACGCGGCAGCGGCCGGAATAGACGTACCAGCGATCGAAGCCGGTCACGCAGAATTCCACATTGTTGCCGACACCGGCGTAGCCCATCGGGTTCTCGATCAGGTACCAGACATAGCGCTTGCGCCCGTCGGAAAGCCGCGCCGTGGCGCCGCAATAGCGCCGGGCGATCGGCCGCGTTTCCTTCGCCGCGAAATAGCGGTGCTGGTGCACGCGGCTGAAGCCCGTGATCGACACATCCGGCAGATGCGGCACATGCGTGACCTGGTAGTCGAACTTGTGGCGGATGCGCTCGAGGATGCCCGGATCGTCGCACTCGCGCGAAACCCGCTCCCCGGCGGCGGCCGGCAGGGCGAGGAGAAGGAGGGCGGCGGCGGCGAGAAGCGGTTTCATGAGTCGGTCACCTGTGAGCGCGCGGGACTTTGGGCGAGGCGGGGCGGGCGGTCAAGATTCCTCAGCGATCCATGTGACGCTCCACGCTCCCTTGCCGTCCTCGGCCAGCAGCGGGGCAAGCGCGGCGAGCAGCGTTTCACAATCGCGTTTCAGCGTGAACGGCGGATTGACGATGACCATGCCGCAACCGTCGAGGCGCGGCTCCGCCGAAGGCGCGCGGATCGACAATTCGATGTCGAGGATTTTCGGAATGCCGGCCGCCTCCAGCCGCCGGCGCATCGCCTCGACCGTCTTGCGGTGCTTCAGCGGGTACCACAGCGCATAGGTGCCGCCCGGCCAGCGCGCCCATGCCTTGTCGAGCCCGTCCGCCATGCGGTCGAACTCGCCCTCCTCCTCGAAGGGCGGGTCGACCAGCACCAGCCCGCGCTTTTCCTTCGGGGGCACATGGGCACCGAGCACCAGCCAGCCGTCGAGCGCGATGACGCGCACCTGGAAGTCGTCGGCAAACAGTGCCTTCAGTGCGTTGGCATCCTGCGGATGCAGTTCGATCGCGGTCAGCCGGTCCTGGCCGCGCAGCATGCGTCGCACCAGTAGCGGCGAGCCGGGATAGCGAGCGATCCCGCCGGAGGGATTTTCGCCGCGGACGACGTCGAGCCACGGCTTTAGCAGCGCCTCGACCTCCGGCGCGAAACGAGCGTCAAGGACGCGGCGGATACCGTCGCGCCACTCGCCAGTACGTTGCGCCGGACCCGAAGAGAGATCGTAGGCGCCCGCGCCGGCATGCGTGTCGATGACCCGGAACGCCTTGTCCTTCTTTTTCAGGTGCTCGACGATCAGCGCCAGCACCGAATGCTTGAGGACATCGGCGAAATTGCCGGCATGGAAGGCGTGGCGGTAGTTCATCGCGGTCGATGGCGCCGATCACAAAATGTCATTGCCGCGGCTCTACACAATCGGGAAGGGCGGCGATAGCCTGCCGCCATGAACGCTTTTACCTCCACCGGCCATTCGGCCTGTCCGCACGATTGCCCGTCGACCTGCGCGCTCGATATCGAGCTTCTGCCGGAGGGCAGGGTGGGGCGGCTCTACGGGGCGAAGGACAACAGCTACACGGCCGGCGTCATCTGCGCCAAGGTCGCCCGCTATGCCGAGCGGCTGAACCACCCCGCGCGCCTGAAGACCGCGCTGGTGCGTGCCGGCGCCAGGGGCGAGGGCAAGTGGAAGGAGGCGAGCCTCGCCGCCGCGCTCGACCTCGTGGCGGAAAAGTTCGAAGCGGCGGAGGCCCGTCACGGGTCGGAAACCGTCTGGCCGTATTTCTATGCCGGTACGATGGGCCTGGTGCAGCGCGACGGCATCCATCGCCTGCGCCACGCCAAACGCTATTCCAACCAGTACGACTCGATCTGCACCAACACCGCCTGGACGGGCTGGGTGATGGGTACGGGCACGCTCGCCGGCGCCGACCCGCGCGAGATGGCCAAGGCCGATTGCGTGGTGATCTGGGGCACCAATGCGGCGGCGACGCAAGTCAACGTCATGACCCACGCCACCCGCGCCCGCAAGGAGCGCGGCGCCAAGATCGTCGTCGTCGACATCTACGAGAACGCCACCGCGCGCCAGGCCGACCTGGCGCTGATCCTCAGGCCCGGCACCGACGCCGCGCTCGCCTGCGCGGTGATGCACGTGCTGTTCCGCGACGGCTTTGCCGACCGCGACTATCTCAACGAATTCAGCGACGACCCCGCCGGACTTGAATCACATCTTCAACCGCGTACGCCACAATGGGCGGCCGCCATCACCGGCCTGAAGGTCGAGGAGATCGAAGCCTTCGCCCGCCTCGTCGGCGAGACGAAAAAGACCTTTTTCCGCCTCGGCTACGGCTTCACCCGCAACCGCAACGGCGCGGTGGCGATGCACGCGGCCGCGTCGATCGCGGTCGTCACCGGCGCGTGGAAGCATGAGGGCGGCGGGGCGTTTCACAACAATGGCGCGATCTACAAGGGGCTCGACAAGAGCCTGCTCGAAGGCCACGCCGACATCGATCAGGCCGTGCGCTGGCTCGACCAGAGCCGCATCGGCCGCGTGCTGACGGGCGATGCGCACGAGCTACGCGGCGGCCCGCCGGTGACCGCGCTGCTGGTCCAGAACACCAATCCGGCCAATGTCGCGCCCGAACAGCGGCTGGTGCGGCAGGGGCTGCTGCGCGACGACCTGTTCACCTGCGTGCACGAGCAGGTGATGACCGAGACGGCGGAACTCGCCGACGTGATCCTGCCGGCGACCATGTTCCTCGAGCACGACGACATCTATCGCGGCGGCGGCAACCAGCACATCGTGCTCGGGCCGAAGGTCGTCGATCCGCCGCAAGGACCGGTGCCGAACCACTTTGTCATCGAGGAATTGGGCAGACGCCTTGGTGTCGCCGGCCGGCCCGGCTGGGGCCTCACCGAACGCCGGCACATCGACCGCATGCTGGCGCCGCTGGGCGAGAGCTTTGACACCTTGAAGGAAAAGCGCTGGCTCGACATCCAGCCGGATTTCGAGAAGGCGCATTTTTCCGGCGGTTTTGCCCATCCCGACGGGAAATTCCGCTTCCGCCCGGATTGGACCGGCACGCCTGCGCCCAATCGTCCGCCGGCTTCCGTCGGCCCGTTCGGCGATGTCGCACGCCTGCCGGCTTTCCCGGACCAGGCGGACTTCATCGAATCGGCCGATGCCGGGCATCCCTTCCGCCTTGCGACCTCGCCGGCCCATTCCTTCCTGAATTCCAGCTTCACCGAGACCCCGTCGTCGCGGGAGCGCGAGCGCCGGCCGGAACTGATGGTACATCCGGACGACGCAGCGGCGCTCGGCGTGGAAACCGGCGAACGCGTCGAGATCGGCAATGCGCAAGGGGCGGTCGTGCTGCATGCGCGCATTTCCGGCGCTGTGCGGCCGGGGGTAGTCGTTGCGGAAGGCATCTGGCCGAACAAGGCGCATGAACGCGGCGAGGGCATCAACATCCTGGTCTCCGCCGACCAGGCGCCGCCCTATGGGGGCATCCCGTTTCACGACACCAGGGTGTGGCTGAATAAGGTCGCTTGACCCCTGTCATGGCGCGTCGCCGGCGCGCGCCTATCCTTGTCGCAAAGCGAAAGGAGGGCGATATGGGCGTTCTCGATCTCCTCAAGAAACTTGGCGTGCTGAAGATGGCCGGTGGCGCGGCAACCTACCGGACTGCCGGGGAAAAGCCGGATTATCTGACCGATTATCCCCACGCCAATGAGGGCAAGGACAAGGGCCAGAAGAAGGAACCGGACAAGAAGGCATAGCGCGCGCTCCCCGCCGCGACGTCCGCGCCGCCGCACCGGAAAGAGGCGGCGCGGTGAAATTTGCAGGTTTCCGCAAGATATTTGTTGAAAAGCATGACTTGCCGTCTATCTTGCGGTAATGGACGAAATTGACCGGAAAATCATCGGCATTCTTTCCGTTGACGCCCGCCAGTCCCTGGCGGAGATCGGCAGCGGGGTGGGCCTGTCGCCCTCGAGCGTGAACGAACGCATCCGGCGCCTCGTCGCGAGCGGCGCCATTCGCCGTTTCACCATCGAGACGGATCCCGCTGCGCTCGAGCTGGAAACGCTGGTGTTCGTCTGGATCGCCCTGCGCGAGGATGCCGACGAGGCGGCCTTCCGTCGCTATGCCGAAAGCCACCCGCAGATCCTTGAATGCCATCACGTCACGGGCGCGTGGTCCTACCTTGTCAAGCTCAGGGTTGGCGCCACGCCGGAGATCGAGGGTTTCCTGGCCGAACTCAAGGCGCAGCGCGTCGTCGGCCGCAGCGAGACCGTCATCGTCCTGTCCTCGCCGGTATCGGGCGTGTTCGTCGCCAAGGCGGCGCCATGACCGACGGGATGATGTTCGCCAAGAGCATCCTGCTCGGCCTGGCGATCGCCGCGCCGCTTGGTCCGATCGGCGCGCTGTGCGTCAACCGTACGCTAGAGCGGGGCTTTCTTGCGGGCGTCGCCGGAGGTCTCGGGACGGCGCTCGCCGACGGCACCTATGCGCTGCTCGCCGCGGCTGGTTTCGCCGCCTTCTCCGCAGTGCTTGCGCATATCGACCTGCCGCTACGCCTGGCCGGCGGCGCATTCATGCTGTGGCTGGGTTGGCAGAGCTTCAGGCCGAAACCGCCCCGCGCCGCGGCGAAGGTCTCCGCTCGCGATCTCGCCGGCACGACAGTGGCGACGTTCCTGCCGACCATCGCCAACCCGGCGACGATCCTGTCGTTTGCCGCCGTGTTCGCCGGTCTCGGGCTTGCCGCAGTCCCCGGCATTGCCGGGGTTGGTCCGGTCGTCGCCGGCGTCTTTGCCGGCTCGATGCTGTGGTGGATCATCCTCAGCGGCGGCGTGGCGCTCGTGCGCCACCGCCTGCCCGAGACGTTCACCTCCTGGGTATCGCGCGCCTCGGGCGTTCTGCTCGCCGGATTCGGCCTGTGGGCAATCAGTTCGGTTTTCGTCTGATCAATTGACGACTTGAGGCGGGCCGGCGGGGCCGCCGGCGTTCAATTCGTGCCAACCGCCTGCGCCAGCGGGAAATGGTCCACGGCAGCGCCCCCCGGAATGGCGTGGACATTGTCGCCAATCCCGTCGCCATTGCGGTCCAGGAAGCCTTCGCGTTCCTCGTCGAAATCGTCGTAGTGGTTGCCTTCCGCCCCGTTGTCCCAGCGGTTGGGTTCAAGCATCTGGCCGCCGGCCGGCAGGTTCGCCGGCGCCGCCTTGCTGGCGCCCGGCGGCGACCACGGTGTTCCCGACCGGTCGAAGGAGTTGATCCGATTGACCGTCATGTCGTTGCCGTGGAGCGTGTTGAGCGAGGACACCGGAAAGGCGCCGGCGATCCCCGGAACCTTGCCGGCTCCGCCCATCAACGGCGACATATCGTCGAGGCGGATGCCGTAGTCGGCAGAACCGGTCACGGTGTTGGAGGCGATCTCGTTGGAATTGGCATCGTAGATGCCGATGCCGTTGGCGCTTCCCGTCACCGAATTGGCGACGATCCGGTTGGAGAACGCGCCGGACATGACGAGGATCCCGTGCCTCTGGTTGCGCGAAAGGATGTTGTTTTCGATGAGATTGTCGTTCGGTCCGCAATTGAGCAGGATTCCGGCGTCGGACATGGCCCGACCGTTGGCCTCGACCCGATTCGCGGTGATCTCGTTGCGGTTGGCGCCGGTGTTAAGCGCAATGCCGAAGCTGCGGTTCTTCCGTGTCTCGTTGTCGCCGATCCTGTTGCCGACCGCCTCCTGCATGACCTGACCCACATGCGTCGCCGCGAGCCAGATGCCGGCGCGCCCGTTTCCCTCGGTCCGGTTGCCGGTGACCGTCGTCGACACGGCGCCGAGAACCGCGATGCCATCATGCTTGTTGCCGACCGCCGCGCTGTCCGTGATCGCGTTGTCGTGGCCGCCGGAGACGACGATGCCGAAATTGTTCGCCGTTGCCTTTACTCGGCTGACGGTGTTTCCGTTTCCGGAAATGAACAGCCCCGCATCGGTCTTTGCCGAACCGGCGTTGCGCACTTCGAAGCCGGTGAAGGTGATGGAGGAACCCGAGAGCGTCACGGCCGAACCTGAGCGCCCCGCGTCGATCACGACTGCGCCTTCGGCGCTGAGCGTCAGCGCCTTGTCGACGACCACGCGTTCGCGATAGGTCCCCGCCCGCACGACGATGGACGCGCCGGACGCCACGTGATCGACCGCCGCCTGGATGGAGGCGAAATCGCCGCCCTTGCCGACGGTCGGAACGCCTTCCTCGGCGGTCGCGCCGAAGGCCGCAAACATCAGGAAGAACAAGGCGAAGGACAACGAAACGAAAGTTTTCGGCATCGCGGTTTCCTTTCGGAAAAATACTACCGCTGCCGGGTCGGTCCCGCCTTGAAGCACGTCAACGCAAGACCCTGCGCGGAGCGTGCGCCGTCCTTTGGGCAGGCCCCGCCTATGCGCTTACGGGCACGCCGTCGCGCTCATCTCGCAGCGCACATGATCGGTGCCATTGTCGAGATGGTAACAGGCGGGCTCGGTGTAGGAGACGCCGGGGCTGTTCAGCGTCTTGCCCGTCTGCTGGCGGATGGCGGAATCGAGCGTGCTGCGCACGAGGCTTGTGGCCTGGGACAAGCCGTTACCGGTCGCGTTGGCCTTCAAACTGGTGCAGGACTTGACTTTGCCCGTTCCCGGGAACTGCGGCAGGCCAGGCAAGATCGGGGTTTTCTTGCCCGATGAATTGCCGCCGGGAGGAGGCGGGTCGATGCAGAACGACGCCGTCACCTCGCAGCGAACCCGGTTGGAGCCGTCGTCCAGATAGACGCAGGCCGGTTCGCTGAAGGTGGTCTTGGCCAGCGCCGCCGCGCCCGCCGTTTTTGCCACCTTGGACATGGCCCTGGTTTTGGCGCGTGCCGCCGCCGAAGCGATGCTGTTTCCCGTCGCCTTCTCGACGAGGGCGCCACAGGCGGCACTAGCCGGCGTTGTCTGGAACTGGAAAAGGGCGAGCAGCACCCCGCCGATTGCCGCACCACGCAAAGGCCCGATCGACATGCGCATTCTCCCTCATGTGTATGTTTTGTTGATTGTCAAATAACCCGAATTCCGTCGGAGGGATACAGAGCGGTTCGGGCAGGGGCGCAGGCCCGGATCGGCGATTATTGCGGTGTGTTTGGAACTTCGCTCCGCGCGACCATCGCCAACGCCTCGGGATAGAGCCGGTGCTCTTGTTCGAGCACGCGCGCGGCGAGGGTGTCCGGCGTGTCGCCGGTCAGCACCGGCACGCGGGCCTGCGCGATGATCGGTCCGCCATCCATTTCCGCCGTGACGAAATGCACGGTGCATCCATGCTCCGTATCGCCTGCGGCAATTGCCCTGGCGTGGGTGTCGAGCCCCTTGTGCTTCGGCAGCAGCGAGGGATGGATGTTGATCAGCCGGCCGGCCCAACGCGCGGCGAATTCCGCCGAGAGCAGGCGCATGTAGCCGGCGAGACACACGATCTCGGCATCCCAGGCGTCGAGTTGCTCATTGACTGCCTGTTCATGGGCGGTCTTCGAGGCAAAGGCCTTGTGCGGGATGGCCGCCATGGCAATGCCGGCATCGGCGGCGCGGTCCAGTCCCGCTGCGCCCTCGACATTCGACAATACGCCGACGATTGCGGCCGGATAGGCCGGATCGCGCGCCGCCTCGATGAGTGCCGCCATGTTCGAGCCGCGCCCGGAAATGAGAACGGCGACCCGTTTTCGTCTCACAGGCTGATGCTTCCCCGGTAAACGACGCCTTCGCCGTTGCGCGCGATCAGTCGGCCGATCCGCATGACCGTCTCGCCTTCGCCGGCAAGGGCCGCGGCAACCGCGTCAGCGTTATCGGGCGCGACGACCGCGATCATGCCGATCCCGCAGTTGAAGGTGCGCATCATTTCGGTATCGGCGACGCCGCCCGTCTTCGCCAGCCAGGAGAAGACGGACGGCACGGCGACTGTAGGCAGATCGAGCTCGGCGGCGAGCGCCTTCGGCAGCACGCGCGGAATATTGTCCGGGAAGCCGCCGCCGGTGATGTGCGCGAGCGCCTTGATCGCGCCGGTCGCCCGGATCGCCGAAAGCAGCGGCTTCACATAGATGCGCGTCGGCGTCAGCAGTGCTTCGGCCAGTGTCTTTTCCGGCGCGAACGAGGCAGGGACGTCCCAGCCAAGGCCGGAACGCTCCACGATGCGGCGCACCAGCGAGAAGCCGTTGGAATGCACGCCGGATGAGGCAAGGCCGAGGATCACGTCGCCCTCGGCGAGGTCTCCCGACGGCAGCAGCGAGCCACGTTCGGCGGCGCCCACGGCGAAGCCGGCGAGATCGTAGTCGCCTTCGCGGTAGAGGCCCGGCATCTCGGCCGTCTCGCCACCGATCAGCGCGCAGCCGGCCTGCCGGCAGCCCTCGGCGATGCCGGCGACGATCGACGAGCCCTGGTCGGGGTCGAGCTTGCCGGTGGCGTAGTAGTCGAGGAAGAACAACGGTTCGGCGCCCTGGACCACAAGGTCGTTGACGCACATGGCGACGAGATCGACGCCGATTGTATCGTGCAAGCCGGTCTCGATGGCGATCTTGAGCTTCGTGCCGACCCCGTCGTTGGCGGCGACCAGGATCGGGTCGACAAAACCCGCCGCCTTCAGGTCGAACAGGCCGCCGAAGCCGCCGATCTCGACATCGGCGCCGGGCCGCCGCGTCGAGCGCACCGCCGGCTTGATCTTCTCCACCATCAAGTTGCCGGCGTCGATGTCGACGCCCGCTTGCGCATAGGTGAGGCCGTTGTTCCCGTCGCTCATGAGCGAGAATCCCATTCTGGCTGGCCGGCTCATGGCATGAGCGGCGGCAGGCGGCAAGGGATCGGGCTTGCCGTTTCGCCGCATGCGCGAGACAATGGCGGCGAACAGGCGGCCGATTTCGATTGACCATCCCCAACCTCATCACCCTGCTGCGCTTCTTCCTGGTGCCCGCCGTGGTGCTGGCGCTGCTTTCCGACGCGTTCCACTGGGCGCTTATCTGCTTCGTCGTTGCCGGCCTGTCGGACGGCGTCGACGGCTATCTCGCCCGCGCCCTCGACCAGAAATCGGAACTCGGCGCCTGGCTCGATGCCATTGCCGACAAACTGCTGCTGGTCTCGGTCTTCATCGTGCTCGGCTTCGAGCAGCAATTGCCTCTATGGCTGGTGGTCGCGGCCGTTTCGCGCGACGGGCTGATCGTCGGCGCGGTCATGCTCTCGTCCATGATGGGCAACCCGGTCGAGGTGAAACCACTCTACGTTTCCAAGGCCAACACGGCGGTCCAGATCGTGCTCGTCGGCGTCGTGCTGTTCGATCTCGCTTTCGGGATCGGGCTGGCAAAACTGCGCTTAGGCCTGGTGGCGGTTTCCGGCCTCTTGACCGCCACTTCGGCGGCGGCCTATCTCCTCGGCTGGCTAAAGCACATGGGCGGCTATGGCGAAACGTCCGACCAAGACTGAACTCGCGGCGCTGGAATCAGCGGCCGAGGCGGCGCTTGCCGCCTCCTTCAAGCGGCAGATCATCTTCTGGCTGATCGCCGCGGCGCTGCTTGTCGCCTTTCTCATGGTGTTCCGCACCATCCTGCTGCCGTTCGCGGCCGGCATGATTCTCGCCTACTTCCTCGATCCGGTCGCCGATCGGCTGGAGGCGATCGGGCTTTCGCGGGTGATGGCGACGGTGGCGATCCTGACCAGTTTCCTTGTCGTCTTTCTCATTGGCCTGATGATCGTGGTGCCGATGCTGGTCTCGCAGTTCGGCGATTTCGCCGGACGGATCCCCGATTACATCCAGCGCCTGCAAAGTCTCATCACGTCCTTCGACACATCGTGGCTGGCGCGCTTCGGCATCGACCATGAGCATCTCCAGTCGAACCTCAACAGCCTCGTCACGCAAGGTGCGACGTTCCTCACCGGCCTGTTCTCCTCGATCTGGAGTTCGGGCAAGGCGCTGGTTGACATTATCGGGCTTTTTGTCGTTACCCCGGTCGTCGCCTTCTACATGCTGCTCGACTGGGACAACATGATCGAGCGCATCGACAGCTGGCTGCCGCGCCAGCATGCGGAAACCATCCGCGAACTGGCGCGCGAGATGGACAATGCCGTCGCCGGCTTCGTGCGCGGGCAGGTGTCCGTCTGTCTGCTGCTGGGCCTCTTCTATGCCGTGTCTCTGGTGATGCTGGGGCTGAATTTCGGCCTGCTGATCGGCATTGGTGCGGGGCTTGTCAGCTTCATTCCCTTTGTCGGCGCGGCGCTCGGGTTCATCGCCTCCATGTCGGTCGCGCTGGTGCAGTTCTGGCCCGACTGGCACTGGATTGCAGCGGTGGCAGCCGTGTTTGCCGTGGGGCAGTTTCTGGAAGGCAACATCCTGCAGCCGAAGCTTGTGGGCAGCAGCGTCGGCCTGCATCCGGTGTGGCTGATGTTTGCCCTGTTTGCCTTTGGATATCTCTTTGGATTTGTTGGTATGCTTGTGGCTGTTCCGGCGGCTGCCATGGTGGGCGTGCTTGCGCGTTTCGCGCTGAGGCAGTACCTAGCCAGTGCCCTGTACAAGGGCACGGGCGTTCCGGAACAGTCCGGAGCTTCTGACGAGTAGAGTTCAAAGCCCAAGAGACCATGGCTGACACACCGCGCCAGCTGCCCCTGATCCTGCCGCATGAGCAGGCCCTGAGCCGGGATGACTTCCTGGAAAGCGAGGCCAATCATGCCGCGCTGGAGATGATCGAGTCCTGGCCTGACTGGCCGGCCCCCGTCACCGTGCTGGCGGGGCCCGTGGGCAGCGGCAAGACGCATCTGGTGGAAATCTGGCGGGCGCTATCGGGGGCGGTGGTGATCCAGGCCCGTGACCTCACCTCTGAAAAGGTGGCGGATCTGGTGGCGGCCGGGGCTGTTGCCGTCGAAGATGCCCATCGGGGCTTTGACGAGACGGCGCTGTTCCACCTCATCAATGCGGCGCGGCAGGCGGGGGCAAGCCTCCTCATCACCAGCCGCACATGGCCGTCGAGCTGGCCGCTGACGCTGCCGGATCTGGTCTCGCGCCTCAGGGCTGCGACACCTGTGGAAATTCTGGAGCCGGATGACGGGCTTTTGCGCTGTGTCCTTGTGAAGCTCTTTGCCGACCGGCAGGTTGCCATTGACCAAGGGGTGGTGGACTATCTTGTCGTGCGCATGGAACGCTCGCTGGGCGTCGCGGGCCGTCTGGTGGCCGCGCTTGACGCAGAAGCACTGGCCGCAGGCAGCCGCATCACCCGCAGCCTTGCTGGCAAGGTGCTGGAGCGGCAGTCCGGCAAGGCCTGACGTCATTTGAAACGGGAGCAGCATTTTGGTTGACAGGGAAGAGACACCGGCAGCACCGCAAGCGGAGGGCGCCCAGCCTGTACCTCAGGCAAGGACAGCGCCGAATGGTGTTGATCCTGCGGCGGTGGAGCAGATGATGCAGTCGCCGGCCCGGTTCATGAACCGGGAGCTCTCCTGGCTGCAGTTCAATCACCGGGTGCTTGAGGAATCCATCAACAAGGATCACCCGCTGCTGGAGCGCCTGCGCTTCCTGTCGATTTCGGCGAACAATCTCGATGAATTTTTCATGGTGCGCGTCGCAGGCCTCAGGGGGCAGCTGCGCGCCGATGTAAGCCTGCGCTCCGACGATGGCCTGACACCGGCCGAACAGCTGGAGAAGATCGGCGCGGCCTGCCAGCGCCTGCAGAGCGAGCAGCAGCGCCTGTGGCGGCAGATCCGTTCGGAGCTGGTCGGCGCCGGCATCCGCATCCTGCTGGCAACGGACCTCGCTGAAGCAGAACGCGACTGGCTGGAAGGCCATTTCCTGGCACATATTTTCCCGGTGCTGACGCCGCTGGCGATCGATCCGGCGCATCCGTTCCCCTTCATTCCCAATCTCGGATTCTCGCTGGTGTTCGAGCTGGTGCCGGTGAAGGGCGGGCGCGGCATGACGGCGCTGATCCGCCTGCCGGCCCATATCGACCGCTTCGTCCGCCTGCCGGATCTGGGGCAGGGCGAGGGCGAGGCCCGTTACATCACCATCGAGAAGGTGATCGGGCTCTTCATCGGCCGCCTGTTCCCCGGCTACGAAATTCGCGGCAAGGGCACCTTCCGTGTCATCCGTGACAGCGATCTTGAAATCGAGGAAGAGGCGGAGGATCTGGTCCGCCTGTTCGAATCCGCCCTCAAGCGCCGCCGCCGCGGCTCGGTGATCCGGCTGGAGATCGATGCCAATGCCCCGGCCTCGCTCAGGGCCTTCGTCGCCAATGCGCTTGGCGTGACGGATAACGAGATTTTCCTGGTGGATGGTTTGCTGGCGCTGGACAATCTGTCCCAGCTGGTCGCCATGGACCGGGACGACCTGAAATTCACGCCCTACACGCCGCGCTTCCCCGAGCGCATCCGCGAGCATGGCGGTGATTGCCTCGCCTCCATCGTGCAGAAGGACATCATCGTCCACCACCCGTATGAATCCTTCGACGTGGTGGTGCAGTATCTGCGCCAGGCGGCACAGGACCCGGATGTGGTGGCCATCAAGCAGACGCTCTACCGCACCTCGAAGGACTCGCCCATCGTCAAGGCGCTGGCGGAAGCTGCCGAGGCCGGAAAGTCGGTCACGGCGCTGGTGGAGCTGAAGGCACGGTTCGACGAGGAAGCCAACATCCGCTGGGCCCGCGATCTGGAGCGGGCGGGCGTGCAGGTGGTGTTCGGCTTCATCGAGCTGAAGACCCACGCCAAGCTTTCCATGGTGGTGCGCCGCGAGAATGGCGAGCTGAAGACCTATGTGCACATCGGCACGGGCAACTATCACCCGATCACGGCACGCATCTACACGGATCTGTCCTATTTCACCGACGATCCGGAAATCGGTCAGGATGCGGCGCGCGTCTTCAACTACATCACCGGCTATGCCGAACCCGCCGAACTGAAGCGGCTCGCCGTCTCTCCCGTGACCATGCGCAAGCGCATCATGGAGCTGACGGAAGCCGAGATCGAACATGCGCGGGCAGGGCGGCCGGCGCAGATCTGGATGAAGATGAACTCGCTGGTGGATGCCGGCATCATCGATGCGCTTTACCGGGCAAGCCAGGCAGGTGTGCAGATCGACCTGGTGGTGCGCGGCATCTGCTGCCTCAGGCCCGGCATTCCGGGCCTTTCGGAGAATATCCGGGCCAAGTCCATCGTCGGGCGGTTCCTGGAGCACAGCCGCATCTTCTGCTTCGGCAATGGCCATGGCCTGCCTTCGCCGCAGGCGCATGTCTACATCGGTTCGGCCGACATGATGCCCCGCAACATCGACCGGCGCGTGGAAATCCTTGCGCCCATGCTGACGCCGACGGTGCATGAACAGGTGCTGGACCAGATCATGGTCGCCAACCTGCGTGACAATCAGCAGAGCTGGCGCATTCTGGCCGATGGCACCCACGAGCGCATCATTCCGGGACCGGGCGAGGAACCTTTCAACGCCCACCGGTATTTCATGACAAACCCTTCACTCTCGGGCCGTGGCAAATCGCTCAATGCTGACAGACCTAAACCCTTCATGGAGCGGCCAAAGCGTGGCTGATTCAAGCGAAAAGCATCCTCCGGCCCGCGGCCGTTTCAATGGCAGCGGGCCGGTCGCAGTGATCGACATCGGATCGAATTCGGTCCGCCTTGTCGTCTATGAACGGGAAGCGCGCTCCCCGACGATCCTGTTCAACGAAAAGGTGCTGGCAGGCCTGGGCCGCGGCATTGCCACCACCGGGGAACTTGCCGAAGAATCGACCGCTTCGGCCCTGGCGGCCCTCAGCCGGTTCCGGTTCCTGTGCAGCCACCTGGACGTAAAGGCGGTCTATGTGCTGGCAACGGCAGCCGCTCGTGATGCCAGCAATGGCGCGGCTTTCGTTGCCGAAGTGGAACGTGTGACCGGCCAGACGGTGCGCATCCTCAACGGCGCGGAAGAGGCCTATTACTCGGCTCTAGGCATCATGGCCGGCTTCTGGAAGCCGCATGGCGTTGTCGGCGATCTGGGCGGCGGCAGCCTCGAGCTGGTCAGCATCGGCGCCCGCGGCCCGGGCGAGGGGGAAACCTTCCCGCTGGGCGGATTGCGCCTGCAGGAAGCCTCGGGCGGGCGTATTCCGCGCGCCCAGAAGATCGTGGATGATGCGCTGGCGAAAGCCAACTGGCCTGCCCGCGCCGCGCGCCATACGTTCTACGCGGTCGGCGGAACCTGGCGCTCGCTGGCCCGGCTGCATCTCTTCCAGGCGGGCTATCCGCTGCATGTGATGCACAATTATGCCATTCCGGCGGAAGAGGCGATCGAGTTCTGCCGGGTGGTCTCCACCCGGGACGTGAACACGCTGGACTTCATCGACGTTATCTCCCGCCAGCGCCGCGCCCTGCTGCCCTTTGGCGCCATCGTCATGGAGCGGGTGCTCCGGGCCATGAAGGCCGACCGGGTGATCATGTCGGCCACCGGTGTGCGCGAGGGGCTGCTCTACGAGCACCTGCCGCCTGCCATCCGCCGTCAGGATCCGCTGCTGGAATCGGCCCGTGAGCTGGCGCATCTGCGCGCCCGTTCGCCGCAATATGCGGAGGAACTGATCACATGGACCGATCAGCTCATGCCGGTGATCGGGGTGGATGAAACCGAGGAAGAGCTGCGCCTGCGCCATGCGGCCTGTCTTCTGTCCGATATCGGCTGGCGCGCGCACCCCGATTATCGCGGCGAGCAGAGCCTCAACATCATTTCCAACGCAGCCTTTGCCGGTATCGACCATGCGGGCCGCGCCTATCTGGCGATGACGGTGTTCTTCCGCCATCAGGGGCTGATTGACGACGCCCTGTCACCGCGCCTGCGCGAGCTGGCCCCGACCCGGTTGAAGGAGCGGGCGCGCATTCTGGGTGCGGCGCTGCGTGTGGCATCGCTGATCTCCGCCTCCATGCCCGGCACGCTGCTGAAGACCCTGATCCAGCGCGACGAGGACAGCCTGACGCTGACCTTGCCCGGTGAACTGGCGATGCTGGATGGCGAGCGCCTGCGCAAGCGTATGGTGCAATTCGCCAAGCTGGTGGGCGCCAAGGGCGAAGTTCTGCCGCTGCCGTGAGTGACGGAGCTGACAGCGGCACTTCGCCCGCAGTCAGTTGACGGTGACGGGCTCGTCGGCGGTGCGTGTCGCATCGGCGTGCAGGAGGGCCGCAGAGATGGTTTCCGGGCTTTCCGCCCCGGCAATCGCAAAGCGGCCGTCGATGATGAAGAAGGGCACGCCGGTGACACCCATGCCGCCGGCCTGCTCGATCTGGCTGCGCAGCTTGGCAAGGTCGCTGTCCGTTTCCAGAAGCTGGGCAACAAGATCGGATTCCATGCCCGCTTCTGCCGAGATGTCGACCAGCGTCGAGGCCTTGGACAGATCGCGTCCTTCGATGAAATAGGCCCGGAACAGCCGCTCCACCACGTCATCCTGCAGCCCGTCCGCCCGGGACCAGAGGATCAGGCGGTGGCTGTCGAGCGTGTTCGGAGACACGCGGATCCTGTCGAAGGCGAAGGCAATGCCTTCTTCCGCGCCTGCGGCGCTCACCTTCTGGTAGATGGCGGCTGCCTTGGCTGGGCCTCCGAATTTCTCGTTCAGATAGGTTTCCCGGTCCTTGCCTTCACGCGGAAGCGACGGATCGAGCTGGAAGGGATGCCAGCGCACTTCGATGTTGAGGTCCGGCACCTGCCGGATGGCTTTTTCGAGCCTGCGCTTGCCAATGTAGCACCAGGGGCACATGACATCTGAGATGACATCGACGGTAAGGGGCGGTTGTTCCGCCATGGCTGCCTCCTGGCTGCGGGCTCGTGTAGGGTCAGGCTAGACAGACTTGTTGAGCCACGCAAGGGCAACCAGAACGGATATCCGCTGCACTGCTTACAAAAGGGTTGAGCCGAGAATGGCGTTGATGCGCCGCTTCAGGCTCGGTCCGGCCTGATCATGTTTCAGCACCGCCACAGGTCCCCGGCCAGCCACATAGCAGATGAGGTCTTCCTCACGGCTTGTGGCATCGGCAATGGAGAGGATCGTACCGGAGAGGTCGCCTGCGAGCTGGGTGACGGGGATATTGGCCGCGTCTGCTTCCGGGGACAGCCGCACCTCATCCAGCATCAGCCCGCGCAAGGCCGCCTGATCGGCGCTGCGATGCAGATAAGCCTGATAGAGGGGCATGGGCAGGCCTTCCTCGCCCGCCTGCCGCAGCAGCCAGACACGGCTTTCCGCGAGCAGGCGGTCGGCGAGCCGGCGGCGCTTGCCCATGCGGATGGCGCTGGCAATCCTGGCTGACAGCATGGCCCGCGTCAGGTCACCATGCAGCACATCATTGGCGCCCATCTCGAACAGGGCCGCCACTTCCTGCCGGTCTTCGGCAAAGGCCAGCACAGGGATCTGGGAGAAACGGGCATCACGGCGGATGCGCTCGACCAGATCGAGGCTGTCGTCGATCCCGGCCTCGATGATCACCGCGTCGAACGCGCGCTGGGAGAGGTAGTTTTCCGCCATGTCGGCGGACAAGGCACCGATCAGATCCACATTCCGCGCACGGGCGTCGAAGAGCTCGATGAAACGGCGGCCAAGGCCCGCGACCAGAAGGCTGGAGCCGCCCTGCTGATGCGGCGCAGAGCCATAGCTCGGCACACGGCCAAAAACGAGCCGGCGGATGCGCGCCTCGTCACTGCGCAGGATGGCACGCTGGCGCGCACAGATCATGCGGAACAGGCTTGCTTCGGGGATATCCGCGTCAACAAGGCCGTGGGAGCGGCGCAGCGGCAAGCCGACAGCACTTCCGGCGCCGCACAGGAGCAGGGCAGGAACCTCCACCGGCAGCTTGCTCTCGGCCCTCGCAAGCCGGGCAAGCGGCGCAAGCGTCTGGTCCAGCCGCACCACAACAGCCGCCGGCAGTTCTGCCAGATCGTCATCGCCCGCCGTCAGAAGGTCGAGCTCACGCGGCCAGCCGGGAGCGCCAGCGCCAAACACCGGCTCCGGACCAATGCGCCAGACGGGCCCCTGCCAGACGAGGGCACTGTCGCCATCTCCGTCAAAGGCCGCCATTGATCATGCCACCTGCCGGTCCTGGCGCTGAAGCCGTGCCGCCAGCCGGTGCCGGTCGACGCTGCCATCCTCCTGCCTGGGGAGCGCCTGCAGCATCAGCACACGTGTGGGCACCTTGGCGAGGTCAACCCGTTCGGTGTCGAGCCAGGCAAAGAAGGCACGGGCATCGGGCGAGCAGCCGGGGCGCATGACAAGGGCCGCATGGAGCTTTGCGCCCAGGATCGGATCATCCACCAAAAAAGCGGCAGCCTCCGTCACCTCGTCATAGGCGGCATAGATCTGATCGATCCCTTCCAGCGCACCGGCGCCCGGGGCCAGCTCGCCCGGAATGCCGAACCCGGCAAGCCCGCCTTCAACGGGGATCACCGAAACGCCTGTCCGGAGAAAACCGGCCGCGTCAGTCAGTGGACCCGGCCCGGCCTTGCGGCCGGCCTTCCAGCCGGCATCTGCAACCATCGGGCCGCGGGCCAGCAGCTTGTGCGGGCTGCCATTCTCGCCGCCTTCCGTCTTGATCTCCAGGACGCCGGCGGAAATATCGGTTCCGGCCGGGGCGCCGAAGCTGCCAAGCGGAATGGGGTGGATGCGGGCCGACTTGCCGCGCAGCCTTGCGACCAGCGCATATTCATCCGCCACGTGCAGGTCCACCAGCTGGTGGCGCGGCACGAAGGTGGTGGCCTGCGGCGAGGAAATGCTCCAGCATGCAACGATGCTGGTGGACTTGCGGCCCAGCCGCACATCCAGCGCCTCGGCCAGCGGGCCGGGCGTCAGCACATAATCGGCCTCCACCGCTTCGGCATGGGCGGCAAGGCGCTGCAGCGAGGTGGGATGATGCAGGTGCATGGTGCCGCCGGACAGGAGCCATGGCACCAGCCCGGCGCCGACACCTGTCATGCCGCTGAAGGCATAAGGCACAACGATGCTGGCCCCATCCGGCAGGCGCGTTTCAAGATAGGGCATGAAGCCGGCGGCAATCCACTGATTGTGGCTGCGGGTCACGGGCATCGGCTCGGCGCCGTTGCGCGACCAGGTGACCGTTGCCGTATGTTCCGCCGAATTGGGCCGTGACAGCTGCGGGGCGGGCATGTTGTCGCCCATCTCGGCAAGCACGGGCCCCAGTTCGATCAGCCCGTCAGGAATGTCCTTGCCCAGGCCAAAGACGAAGCGCAGGCTGAACAGTTCGGCTGCCACATCGCGGGCGGCATGGGCCACCTGCCTTGTCTCCAATCTGTCCGCTGCCACAAGGCCCTTGGCACCGAGACTGTTGAGCGCTTCCAGCACGTCCTTCTGCCGCCAGTGCAGGGGCAGGGGCGAGACGATCAGCCCGGCCCTGAGCGCGGCCAGAAAGGCAATCACAGTGTCCACCGTGTTCGGCGCCTGTATGCCGATCACATGGTCTGTGGACAGGCCAACGGCGGCATAGAAGGCGGCGAGCTTCTGGATCTCGCGCTCGGCTTCGGCATAGGTCAGCTGGCGGGCTTCACCGCCGGTCCAGGAGGAACGGTCGGGCGCGTCTACAAGGGCGAGCCGGTCCGGATTGGCGGCGGCCGTCTTGCGGAAGATCTCGTCGAGCGTCACGCGGCCCCAGAAAGCGCTGAGGCGGTTGCGTTCGATGGAGTCTGCAGGCGTTGTAATCATGATCCTGGTCCCTTGCCGGGTCTCAGTTGGCGCCTTCGGTTTTCCACCACGTCGTGGTTTCGAAACCGTAAATCGGGTCTATCTGAGGTGACGTGATTCTGGTCCAATGTCCAAGCCATTCCGCAGGCGGATGGAACAAGGGCACGGCGTAACGGCCTGAAATCAGAACACGGTCGAGCGCCCGGACGGCCGATATGAAGTCTTCCTTGCTGTGTGATGCGACCATGGCGGCGATCATTGCGTCAATCGCCGGCTCCTTTGCGCCGGTGATGTTGAACGAGCCGGGTGTATCGGCTGCGGCGATCGACCAGCGCCCCATCTGCTCGCCGCCGGGGGAGAGAGACGAGCTCCACATGTGGAACACCATGTCGAAGTCGAACTTGATGCGGCGGTCCTCGAACTGGGACGGGTCCACCGTGCGCACGTTTGCCTTGACGCCGATGACATCCAGATTGCGCGCATAGGCGAGGGCGATCTTCTCCTCGTCCTCGTTCTTGGTCATAATCTCGAAACTGACCGGCTGGCCGTCAGGCCTCTTCAGGATACGGCCGTCGAGGCTGTAACCGGCCTCCTTGAGCACGGCCATGGCATCGCGCAGCACGGCCCGGTCACGTCCGGAGCCGTCGGTTTCCGCAGGGCGCCAGGTGCCATCCATCACATCCGGATCCACGATGCCGGGGAAGGGGGCCAGAAGCTCCTTCTCCCGCTCGCTGGCCGGATGGCCGATGGACGACAGCTCCGACTTGTCCCAGTAGCCGGCGGTGCGGTCATAAAGGCCCGCATAGAGATTGCGGTTGATCCATTCGAAATCAAACAGCATCGACAGGGCCTTGCGCATGCGCTTGTCGGCAAAGACCGGACGGCGCGTGTTGAAGGCAAGGCCCTGGATCACCGGCGGGATGCCCTTGACGATCTCCTTGCGCACCACCTTGCCTTCCTTCGCCGCCGGGAAGTCGAAGCCATTGGCCCAGCGGGAGGGATTGTTGAAGGGCAGCACGTCGATCAGCCCCTTGCGGAAGGCTTCCTGCAAGGTGGTCTCATCGCGGTAATATTCGATGCGGATCTCGTCGAAATTGTCCATGCCGCGCTTGGAGGGCAGATCCTTGCCCCAGTAATCCGGATTGCGCCGGTAGACGGCGCGGCGGCCGGGGACAATCTCGGCAAAGACATAGGGGCCGGTGCCAAGCGGCGGCTTCAGGCTGGACTTGTCGAATGTGTCCGGATTCGTGGCGGCCTTGGAGAACATCGGCGCCAGCGCGATGAGCAGCGGCAGCTCGCGATTTTCGTTGTTCTTGAAGGTGAAGCGGACGGTTCTTTCACCGGTGACTTCACTCTTCTCGATCTCGGCATACCAGTTGCGGAAGGGCGGGCGGCCCTTCTCGCGCATGATATCGAGCGAGAAGATCACATCTTCGACCGTGAAGGGGCTGCCGTCCGAGAACCTGGCCTTCGGGTTCAGGCGGAATTCGATCCAGGACCGGTCTTCGGCCATGCGCACGGCCTCGGCGAGATGGCCGTAGAGCGAGAAAGCTTCGGCGTTGGAGCGCACCATCAGGCTTTCGATGATGTTTTCGCCGAATTGCCGCTCCTTCATGCCGCGCGCGCTGGTGAAGCCGCCCTGCACCACGAAGGAATTGAGGCTGTCGAACGTGCCCTGCACCCCCAGCGTCAAAGTGCCGCCCTTGGGCGCATTGGGATTCGCATAAGGAAAATGTGAGTAGTCCGCAGGCAGGGCCGGATCACCATGCATTGCGATTCCATGGACCCAGGGAGCCGGGTTTTCCTCACCCGCGGCAGCTGTTTCCGGGGTCTGAGCGCGGCAATCCTGCGTGAAGGTTAAACCGCCCGCTGCCAGCACAAAGACCGGAAAAGCCAGCGCAAACCGGCGGAAAGCCGTCATGCGTCCGGTCTTTCCAGAAACAGTTTTCAGGGAAAAAGCCATTGTGTGATGCATGTCCATCTTGATTCTGTCGCTGGAATGGTAACACACCAGTGGCTACCCGCGCATTCGGCGCCCGGAGATGCTGGAAATCCGCTCACGATGCGGTTAAACATGGGCCCGCGCAGGTGAAGGGTCACCCTGTTGCCGCAATCTTCCGGCATCGGGGCTGGTGATGTCGGCCAGCGTGGCGGCGGCAGTTCCGCTGGACGCGCGGGGCCGTGGGGAACGCAAGGCCTGGACGAGCGAACGCACAATCGAGGATGTTTCGAATGAAGAGTTTTCTGATGAGGGGGATGGCGGGCTGTGCGGTCGCTGCGCTTGCCATGCTTGGTGGCACGGCCGCCGTTTCGGCGCAGCAGGCCGAGGTAGATTCCCCCTGGGTCAAGGTGTGCAATACCGATCCGAACGTGAACAAGGAAATCTGCCTTGTGACGCAGGAGCTGCGGACTGCCACGGGCCAGTTCCTGTCGTCGGTTGCGATTCGCGAGATCGCCGGCGAAGCGCGCAAGACGCTGCTCATCGCCGTGCCGACCGGCATGCTGATCCAGCCGGGCATGCGCGTGCAGGTCGATGCCGGCAAGCAGACGGAAGCCAAGTACGGCATCTGCTTCCCGAATGCATGCTATTCGGAGCTCGTCATTGATGATGCCTTCGTCGCCCAGCTGAAGAAGGGCTCCAAGCTCGTCATCACCGCCCTGAACCAGCAGGCAAAGCCGGTTCCGCTGGAACTGACGCTCGCAGGTTTCACCAAGGTCTATGACGGCGCCGCCATGGATGTGGGCGAGATCCAGAAGAAGCAGGAACAGCTTCAGAGCGAGCTGCAGCGCCGCGCTGACGAAGCCCGCCAGAAGCTGATCGACAAGCAGAAGGAACAGACCCAGTCGGGCAACTGATCGGCTGGTCTTTCCTTACATGAACACGAAACGCCGCGCGGGAAACCGGGCGGCGTTTTCATTTGGGCCTTGCAGATGCCCGCAAGCGAGCCGGGCTGACCAGCCTGCCTAGTGCAGACCGGTCGAGCGCGGCAGATAGGAGCCGTCATCCTGCTCTTCGAAGATCTCCTCGATCTGCGGATGGCGCACCGGTTCGCCCGTGTTGTCCGGCACGAGGTTCTGCTCGGACACATAGGCGACATATTCGGTTTCCTCGTTTTCCGCGAGGAGATGATAGAAGGGCTGATCGCGGCTCGGGCGGACATCCTCGGGAATGGCGTTCCACCATTCCTCGGTGTTGGAGAAGGTCGGATCGACATCGAAGATCACGCCCCGGAAGGGATAGACCTTGTGCCGGACGACCTGTCCGATCTTGAATTTTGCCGTACGCATGACTGTCACCGTGGCTTGAACCGGCGGAGACGCCCCAGGGTGTGGAGGGGCACGATGCGGCGTCAGCGCGCGGTGAAGACTTTCTCTTATAATAGGGAACCGTCTAGAGTCCGTAAACCTCTGCAAACTTGCTGTCGCGCGCCGCAACAAGGCGTGCAAGGTCAACTATCACCTTGGCCTGTTTCCAGGTGGCATCATCCTGCATCTTGCCGTCGATCATCACGGCGCCGCTGCCGTCCGGCATGGCGTCCAGAATCCGGCGCGCAAAGGCGACTTCCGCCGGGTCCGGGCTGAACACGGTCTTGGCGATGTCCACCTGAGACGGATGCAGCGACCAGGCCCCAAGGCAGCCCATCAGGAAGGCATTGCGGAACTGCGCTTCGCAGGCAGCCGGATCGGAAAAATCGCCGAAGGGGCCATAGAAGGCCTTGAGACCGGCGGACATGCAGGCATCGACCATGCGGGCCACGGTATAGTGCCATGGGTCCTGCTGCATGCGGGCGCGGGGGGCGCCGCTGCCATCCTCATCCGCCAGCACCGCATAGCCGGGATGGCCGCCGCCGACGCGGGTCGTCTTCATGCCGCGCGAGGCGGCAAGATCGGCTGGTCCGAGGCTCATGCCGTGCATGCGTGGGGATGCTGTGGCGATGGCCTCCACATTCTTCACCCCTTCCGCCGTTTCCAGAATGGCATGAATGAGGATCGGTTTTGTCAGGCCCGCACGGGCTTCAAGCTGGGCCAGCAGCTGATCGAGATAATGGATGTCCCAGGGGCCTTCGACCTTCGGCAGCATCACCACGTCGAGCTTGTGGCCCACGGCCGGAATGATCTCCAGCATGTCATCGAGAAACCAGGGGCTGTTGAGGCAGTTGACGCGGGTCCACAAGCCAGTGCTGCCGAAATCATTCGCCCTCGCCATTTCGATGAAGCCATGCCGGGCTGCCGTCTTGGCATCGGCGGGGATGGCGTCTTCCAGATTGCCCAGGATCACATCCACCTGGGAGATCAGATCCGGGATCTTGGCGCGGATCTTTTCCAGATGCGGCGGCACGAAATGGATCATGCGCTCCAGCCGCACCGGCAGGTCGCGGAAGGGCGCCGGCGCGCCAATGGCAAGCGGGGCATAAAAGGCGCGTGGTGTCTTCGTCATGCTGCGGCTCCTCCGGTCCTCATGACCCACAGCTATAGCATCATGGTGCGGAGCAGCAATTCACCGAAAGACGGAAGCGCAAGCAGCGGATCAATCCGCCCACTTGCGGTGGATCCACATCCATTGCTCCGGCACTTCGCGGATCCATGCCTCGAACTGGGCATGGATGGCGGCAGTCGTCGCCAGAATATCGGCCTCCTTGTCCCCATCCGATGCCGGATCGATGCAGATTCCCTCGATGCGGAAGCGGGCGCCTTCCAGCCGCACCACGCGGCCAATGACGATCGGCACGCCGCAGGCGCGGGCGAGGGTGGCAGGCACCGGCGTTGCATAGGCCTCCCGCCCGAAGAACGGCACCTTGACGCCGCGCCGCTCGCGCAGGTCCGCCATCAGCGCAAAGACGCCGCCGGAACGCAGAATGGACAGCAGCTTGCGCGCCGTCTGATGCCCCTTGGAATAGAGCCCGAGCGGATAGAGCGTGCCGCGCAGGCTGCGCAGCAAGGCGTCGGAATAGGGGTTCTTCAACGCCTGATAGACGCCGGCCATCGGCAGGCCGCGCTGGAAGGCGGGCGTCACGCAAAGCTCCCAGCAGGCCGAATGCATCGACACGAAGACGCAAGGGCCAGCGCCGTTGAGGATGGCATCGGTGCGCGCGTCCACCTGCAGCTCGAAACGGCTTTCATCGCGGATCATCCGGTCGATCTGGAAGGTTTCGGCGGTCACTCGGCCGAGATTGTCCCACATGCCGTCGATGATCTTGCGGCGCTCTGAAGCCGTCAGCTCCGGCATGGCCAGTTCCAGATGCTTCAGCGCCCGCTTGTGGCGCTTGTTGAGCGGGGCAAGCTTGCGCCACAGAAAGCCCATGGCAGCCGACGCCCGGTCCACCGGCACGAGGCGGAACAGGAACACAACAGCGGCCAGCACGGCCCATTCAGCCTTCAGTGCGAGAGTGCGGAACGGGGAGCGCGGGGTCATGGGCAGCGGTCGGATCCGGATCATGGCCGGCAGGGCATGCACGTATGGCACATGTGTCCGGCCGGTGCGTCACATAGCCAGAGGGTTCATTGACCGTCTGGCGCGAACAGGTTAGGCGTGGATTACCCAAGCCACATGCCGGTTGCAAGCGGCAGATCCTCTGTCACTGCGCATTCCTCACCCTGTCTTGGCCCCTCACGTCTTGGCCCCGAAGTCTTGGCCAAAGGTCCCGGATCCTGCCATGCAAGATGTCATCGCGCTCGCCTTTCCCTTCTTCGGCCTGATTTTTCTGGGCTTCGGAGCGGGCAAGCTCAGCAAGATTCCGCCGTCCGGCATGGCGTGGATGAATTTCTTCATCATCTATATCGCGCTGCCCGCCCTGTTCTTCCGCCTCCTGTCGGAGACGCCGGTGGAACAGCTGACCGACCTCAGCTATGTGGCCGCGACCACCTTCGTCACCTACACGGTCTTTGCCATCTGCTTCTGCATCGGCGTGCTGGCGACCAAGGGCAGCATTCCCGAATCCACCATCATGGCCATCGGCGGCTCCTATTCCAACGTCGGCTACATGGGGCCGGGCCTGACCATGGCGGTGCTGGGGCCTGCCGCCACCGTGCCGACCGCTTTCGTCCTGTGCTTCGACAACACGCTGATGTTCATCCTGGCGCCGCTGATGATGGCCATGGCCGGAACGGAAAAAGAGCATCTGTCGCAGACCATGAAGAAGGTGGCGGTGCGCGTCTTCACCCATCCCTTCATTCTGGCAACGATTGCGGGCGTCGGCGCGGCCTTCATCGGCTTCAAGCCGCCGCAGGGGCTTGATACCATGCTGAAATTCCTCAGCGGTGCGGCAGCCCCTTGCGCGCTCTTTGCCATGGGCGTCACGGTGGCGCAGCGCCCGATTGAAAGGGTGCCGCTGGAACTGCCGGTCATTCTGGCGGTGAAGCTGATACTGCACCCGGTGCTGGTCTATCTGATGCTGACCTGGGTCGGCGGCTTTGACCCGGTCTGGATCGCCACCGCCGTGCTGATGGCCTGTCTGCCGCCCGCGACCAACGTTTTCGTCATCGCGCAGCAGTATCAGGTCTACGTCAACCGCGCCTCCAGCCTCGTCATGATCGGCACCATGGCATCCGTGGTGACGGTCACGTCCGTGATCTGGGCCATCCAGCACGGGTGGCTGTAGGGGGGCTTTGCCTCTCCAGCGTCATTCAGGACGCGCCTGCGCAATCCAGGGCCGTTGAGGCAAAGCCTGTAGCCCAACCGGTTGAGCTTGATCCCCGCCTTCGCGGGGATGACAAGGTGAGAAGCTGTAGAACGATTGACGGCGCTGACTGTGAGGGATGCTCTGCCTTGCCCTTCACCGCAGCGTCGCCCCGGCCTTCGAGCCGGGGCCCACTCATTTGCAGAGGGATGCCGAAACTCTTCGCAAGTGAGACATAGATGGCCTGATGTGCCCGCTATGCCTTCGGCGTTTCAACGCGCCGCTCTGCAAGCGAGTAGACCCCGGGTCTGCGCTCCGCTCCGCCCGGGGTGACACCGGATTTGCGGTCCGCCTGAGCTTCCATGTGAGTAGTTGCAGCCGCCGATCCGCCCCAGCCTCAAATCTCAACAATGGGCCGGAGCCTGTGCGGCGGGCATGGTGCCTGCCGCAGGACGGCCACTTACCCTTCTTCCAGCTCCGCTGACAGCAGCAGCCATTCCTCTTCCGTGGTGACGAGCTTCTTTTCGATATAGGCCCGTTCCTTGGCGAATTTCGCCGCCCGCTCGGGATCGCGGGTGAAGAAGTCCGGTTCGGACATGGTGGCGTCCAGCATGACGATCTTGTCGGAAAGCCGCGCCATTTCCTTTTCCGCCGCCTCGATCTTCTTGCGAAGGGGAGCCTCGCGGGCGCGCCGTTCGGCAGCTTCACGCCGCTTGTCCGTGGCGGAGGCCGCCTTGGCCTCCTCCTCGCGGGCCTTCTTCACCGCATCCGGCCCTTGCAGGATGTAGCGGCGGTAGTCTTCCATGTCGCCGTCGAAGGTGCTGACCTTGCCATCGGCCACCAGCCACAGCCGGTCGGCGCAGGCTTCCACCAGATGCCGGTCGTGCGAGATCAGCACCACGGCGCCCTGAAACTCGTTCAGCGCCAGAACCAGCGCCTCTCGGCTGTCGATGTCGAGATGGTTGGTCGGCTCGTCGAGGATGATCAGGTTCGGCCCGTCGAAAGTGGCAAGGCCGAGCAGCAGCCGCGCCTTTTCACCGCCCGAGAGATCCTTGGCCGGCGTTTCCATCCGGTCGGTCGGCAGGCCGAAGCGGGCGACGCGGGCGCGCACCTGCGCTTCAGCCGCCTGTGGCATCAGCATGCGCACATGCTGGACGGCGCTTTCGTTCGGGCGCAGCTCATCCAGCTGATGCTGGGCGAAGAAGGCGATCTTCAGCTTGGTGGCACTGGTCACCTCGCCGGACAGCGCTGCCAGACGGCCGGAAATCAGCTTGGCGAAGGTGGACTTGCCGTTGCCGTTGGAGCCGAGCAGGGCGATGCGGTCATCGGTGTCGATGTTGAGCGTCAGGCGTGACAGCACCGGCTTGCCGTCATAGCCCACCGAGACATTTTCCAGCTTCAGGATCGGCGGCGACAGGCGCCCCTGCGGATCGGGGAAATGGATCGGCCGGCCGCTTTCCTCGGTCAGCGCGGCGATGGGCTCCATCTTCTCCAGCATCTTCAAGCGGGACTGGGCCTGCCGGGCCTTGGTGGCCTTGGCGCGGAACCGGTCGACGAAGGCCTGCATGTGCTTGCGCTGCGCGTCCTGCTTTTCCTTGGCCTTCTGCTGCAGCATCATGGTTTCGCGCCGCTGCCGGTCGAAACTGTCATAGCCGCCGCGGTAAAAGGTCAGCTTGCCCCGGTCCAGATGCACGATGGAATCAACCGCCTTGTTGAGGAGGTCGCGGTCGTGCGAGATCAGCAGCACCTGATGCGGATAGCGCGCCACATAGCTTTCCAGCCACAGCGTGCCTTCCAGATCGAGATAGTTGGTCGGCTCGTCCAGCAGCAGCAGATCCGGCTCGGAGAAAAGCACCGCCGCCAGCGCCACGCGCATGCGCCAGCCGCCGGAAAAGGCCGAGCAGGGCCGCTTCTGCGCTTCTGCGTCAAAGCCAAGGCCGTGCAGAATGGCGGAAGCCCGGGCCTCCGCCGTGTGGGCGGAAATATCGGCAAGGCGGGTGTGGATGGCGGCGATCCGGTCGGGATCCTTCGCCGTTTCCGCTTCCGCCATCAGGGAGGCGCGCTCCGTGTCGGCGGCCAGCACCACCTCGATCAGGCTTTCCTCCGTACCCGGCGCTTCCTGCGCCACCTGGCCGATGCGGGCAAGGCGCGGCACGCTGACGGAGCCGCCTTCACTCGTCAGATCGCCAGTGATCAGCTTGAACAGGGTGGATTTGCCCGCGCCATTGCGGCCCACAAGGCCGGTCTTGCTGCGGGCGGGCAGGGTGACGCTGGCATTGTCGATGAGAAGACGGCCGCCGATGCGATAAGTGAGGTCTGAAATCTGCAACATGGGCGGATCTTTGGGCGAGCTTGGCCCGCATTGCAAGAGGGCAACGTGCGGCCAGCGTGTTTGCGCAAGGGCCCCATGTCTTTCGCGCCGCCCCCCTTGCGGGGCGCGCGAGGCAAAGCTATAGGAACGGCCAAGTTTCCGCGCCCGTCAGCCGATGGGGCGCAGCGCAACGCGGCCGCTCCCAAAGGGCGGCCTTCACACACTTCACCGCCGCATGCGCGGCACCCGTATTTTTAAAGGATGAGACCAATGGCCATCGAACGCACCTTCTCCATGATCAAGCCGGATGCCACCAAGCGCAACCTGACCGGCGCCATCACCGCCAAGCTCGAAGAAGCCGGCCTGCGCGTCGTTGCTTCCAAGCGCGTGTGGATGAGCCAGCGTCAGGCTGAAGCCTTCTACGCCGTCCACAAGGACCGTCCGTTCTTCGGCGAACTGACCGAGTTCATGTCCTCCGGCCCGACCGTCGTCCAGGTTCTGGAAGGCGAGAACGCCATTGCCAAGAACCGCGAAGTGATGGGCGCCACCAACCCGGCCAACGCTGACGAAGGCACCATCCGCAAGCTCTTCGCCCTGTCCATCGGCGAAAACTCCGTGCACGGCTCCGACGCTCCGGAAACCGCTGCCGAAGAAATCGCCTTCTGGTTCGCCGGTCACGAAATCGTCGGCTGATCTGCCTGACATTTCCGGAAACGCGGAAAGGCCGGCCTCGCAAGGGGCTGGCCTTTTTGCTTGCCGGCAGACCGTCCGTCCCGTGAAACAACGGAGCTTCAAAACATCGCGGTGCAGGCCGTTTTCACGCAAGGTCCCGATTGATAGTGCGCCCCTCATATGCTCAACTCCTGCGTGAGCATGACAGCAGGCAGGGGGCGCCGCATGGTAGTGTTCGAATGTCTGGCACAGGTGTGGGCCATTCTGGCTCGTGAAGTCGGGGCAGGCGTGATCGCCGCCCTTGCCGTTTACGCTGTCACTTTTCTGGTCATGCGCGGCACGCTGGCCAGCGGCTTTGGCCTGATGCAGCTCTTCTGCGACCAGCGCGCCCATGAAGAGGCGATCCGCAGGCGCGGGTTCTGGCGGCTGTATCTGAGCCCTGCCTTCACCGCGACGCTGCTGCTGTTCATCTGGATTGGCGTGGCGCTCTATCTGACCCGGATCCTGCCCGTTGCGCTGGAGCGGGATGTGGGCACCTCTGTCCGTGCGGCCTTGCATGCCGGGCAAATGCCCTATGGTGTCCTCATCTGGCTGGTGTCTGGCGCCATCGCAGCCGTCTGGGCGCGCCCGCCGGACACTCCCTGGCAGCCGGGAGAGCCGTTCCGCCGGTTCGCCGGGGCCGCCATTGGTTTTGCGGTCACGCTCGCGGTTCTCTACCTCTATCTTCCGGCCTTGGACCCGTTGTTTGCCAGCCGTGAGGCGGGACCTCAGCTGGCCCTTGCCGTGCTGGTGCTGGTGGCCTTTGTCGGAGCGGAGAGCCTGAGGCTGCAGACCTGCGCGGCCTGGTTCCTGCTGCTGCTTCTGGTGACGGCGCTGGTGGCGCTGGCCTCCGCCTTTAATGCGCTGGTCCTGACCCTTGGCCTTGCCGCTGGGATCGGGGTTCTGGCGTGGCGCATGCCCGTATTCCGCTTGCGCATTCCCGGTCTTGACTACTCCGGCGAGCTGCCGGATCCCTCAAGTCCCGGACAGGACGGCTCTGTCTGGGCTGACCGCCCTGAACCGCCAGCATTGCTGGCGCCGGAAGCCGTTCTGGCCGCCTGGGCCGCGCGGCTCGGTGCAGAAAACCCGGCTGGCCACGATGGAGATGCGGGGCAGAAGACGGATGATCCGGAACCCCTGAAGCCCAAGCTCGTGCTGCTGGCAACGTCAGGCGGCGCCTACCGGGCTGGCTTCTGGACAGCTGCCGTGCTCGACGGCCTCAGCCGTCATGACCCTTTGTTTCCGGGGGCGGCCGCGGAGGCTGGCAAGAGGCAGGGGACGCAGAGCAATGTGCAACTGCCCGGTTTCATGAATGCCATCCGCTTCATCACTGGGGCTTCGGGCGGCATGGTGGCGGGTGCTTACCTGACCGAACAGACCTCGAAGGCGGCACAGGGGCTGCCCGTCCGCCCGGTGGCCCGCATGATTGAGGACGACATTGCCGCCTGGCAGCAGCAACAGCCGCCGCAGGCGCCTCCCGGCATGCGCTATCCCGCTAGGGAAGGCGTGATCGTGCCGCGTGACAGCATTTCACCGGTGGCGCGGCAGATGGTGCGGGACGTGGGCGCAGGCCTGCTGCCGCGCGTGCGGCGGGCCGACAGGGGGCGTGTGCTGGAGGCCCAGTGGGGCACGCTGCGCCTTCCCTTCAACGGCTGGAGGGAGGAGGAGCGGCAGGGCCTCAGGCCCTCCGTCGTCTTCTCGCCCATGCTGGTGGAAACCGGCGCGCCGCTGTTCATTTCCAATCTCGACCTTCTGGAAATGCGCAAGCATTTCGCGGCGGAGGATCCGGATGTGCACTCGGCGGAGATGTTCCGCGTCTACCCATACGCACAGGCGGGCGGATCCGGGGAGGAGGGACATGCCGTCCGCACGGGCAAGCGGGGCAAGGATGAGTTCACCGTTGCCACGGCTGTGCGTCTCAGCGCCACCTTTCCCTATGTCTCGCCGGCCGTATCCCTGCCCGCGATGCCGCAGCGGCGGGTGGTGGACGCAGGCTATTACGACAATTACGGCGTGATGGCCGCCACGGGCCTCATCAATGCACGAGCCGTGCGCAACTGGGTGGTGCGCAACACGTCCGGCGTGCTGATCGTCAATGTCAGGGCCTTTCCCGATCAGGATCGGGCGAAGCCGGCCAGCGCCCTTGCGCGGCTGTTCTGGTGGCTGACCAGCCCGCTGGAAGGCGTGTTCAATGCGCGCGGCTCATCCCAGACCATCCGTAACCGGGACATGCTGCGCATGACCCGCGACCTTTATGGCCTTGCCCTACAAGAGGCCAATCCGGGCGTCACGCCGCCAAAGCCCTGGCGGGAGATCGGTCAGGATTTCGTCACCATCGCCAACTTTACCTTTGATGATCCAACCACCATGTCCTGGTTCCTCATCGACAGCGACTACACCCGCCTGCAGGCAGAGGCCGAACGCGATACAGCCGCCACAAACCCCACTGTGCAGCGCATAGCCGAATTCTGGCAGCGCAACCCTCTGGCTTTCCTGAAGGGGGAATAGCTTGAAAGATGGGACGGCGAGATCCAGAACGATGTGGGTTTGCCAGGCTTGGCGCCGTTCCATGAAAGATCTGACAAGGGATCTGATCATCTAACTGCCTGCCCGGACGTGCGGCTGCAGGCGCTGGCGGCATTCTTATCATTGAACTTCAGGGACAAAGCCCCACCTGCGGGGCGGTGCTGCAGTGGCCCGGCCGGGCAGAGCGGCACCGGACAGACGTTTGACCATGGAGTTTTCATGCAGCCGATTGAAACGGCCCGGTTGATCATCCGCAATTTCCGCCGCAGCGATGGCGAAGGGCTCTATGCCTATCTGCGCGAGCCGGTGGCAAGCTGCTTCCTGTCGATGCGGCTGGAGAGCCTTGAGGCCTCCGAAGCGGAGGCCGGAAAACGCGGCCTGGATGACGAGTATCTCGCGGTTGCCCTCAAGGAGACCGGCGCACTGATCGGCGATGTCTTCGCCATGCAGGAAGAGGACACCTGGTCCGTGGGCTGGAACTTCAACCCCGCCTATGGCGGCGCAGGCTATGCGCTGGAGGCGGCGCGGGCGCTCTTCACCCATCTCTTCACCACCTGCAAGGCCCGCCGGGTCTATGCCTATGTGGAAGACCACAACATGGCCTCGCAGCGCCTGTGCGAAAAGCTGGGCATGCGCAAGGAAGGCCTGTTTCTGGACTACATCAGCTTCCGCAAGGATGCAGCGGGCAATCCGGTCTATGAGAACACGTTCCAGTTCGCCCTGCTGCACAAGGAGTGGGTGAGAGGCCTCACGCTGCCGGAAGGCTGATCTGCCGGGTGCTGTTGCGGCGGTGTTCGCTGAACACCGCCGTGATGGCGCGCAGGGTTTCGCGCGTTCTGGCATCTGTCAGCGACGAATGCAGCACGATGGACTGCGAGGGGATCGGCGGCAGGTTCAGGGCTTCGCTGACTTCCACCATGTCAGCCGTCGCCAGGCGGCAGGGGAAGGCGGCCACCGCCAGCCCGGCGGACAGCGCCGCAATGACGGCCGTGGTGCCGCCGACAAAGACCTCCACCCAGGGAATGCCCGCCCCGTTGAGCAGATGCACCGCCACTTCGCGGACCGTGCAGACCGAGGGGTGGCTGGCAATCCGCAAGGGCTCGCCCGCGTGATGCTCGAAGGCGGGCGAGGCATACCAGCCGAAATGCTCGGGCCCCAGAACCTCTCCATCGCGGCGGCCATCATCACTGCGGGCGATCACCGCATCCAGCGCACCATTTTCGAAAGATTCGATCAGCACCCGGGAATTGTCGACGATCACCTCCACCGTCAGGCAGGGATCGAGCGATTTGAGCCGGGCCAGCAGCGCCGGCACCTCCGGCCCCATGACATGGGCGGCGATGCCCAGCCGGAAACGGCGGCGCTCGGCCGAAAGAGCCGCGAGCGCCCGTTCATGGGCCGCCAGAAACTCCCTTGCAGGCGCCAGAAAGGTTTCCCCCTGTGCCGACAGGCGCACCTGCCGGGGCGTGCGCTCGATCAGCCTCTTGCCGAGCCGCTCCTCCAGCCGCTTCAGCTTCACGCTCACCGCCCCTTGCGTTGAGCCAAGCGCCACCGCCGCACGGGTGAAGCTTTGAAGATCGGCGATCATCACGAAGGCCCGGACGGCCTCGACCTCAAGCGCGCTCATCTATCCAAATCCGTTATCTCTGATATGCCCTGCCATGCGATTGCCAAATGATCATAGCTCCTGCATTCCTGCAAGTGAACCTTACCGCCGCACAAAGTGGATCAGCCGGGCAGCGCATGCTGCCAGCGGCAACGAACCGGCTTGCGCGGCATTCAACTGCAGGGTCAGACAATGAAATCAGCCACCTCATCCGGAAACAGCTTTGCGCTGGCCGCCGTGTGTCTTTCGGCGCTCATGCTGGGGCTGGAAATAACCAGCATTCCCTCCATTCTTCCCACGCTCGAACATGTGCTGCCGGCGGATTTCCGCCAGCTGCAATGGATCATGAACGGCTACACCATCGCCATGTGCGCGGTTCTGATGGCCATGGGCGCCCTGGGCGACCGGTTCGGCCGCAAGCGCATCTTCATCGCCGGTGTCGCCGTTTTCGGCGTGGCCTCGCTCGTCTGCGGGCTTGCCACCAGCGCCCCGCTGCTTATCGCGGCGCGGTTCCTGCAAGGCTTCGCCGCCGCCGCCATGCTCGCCTGTCAGGTGGCGGTGCTGTCGCATCAGTTCCCGGACGGCGCGGGCCGGGGCAGGGCCTTTGGCTGGTGGGGCATCATCTTCGGGATCGGCCTCGGCTTTGGCCCCATCGCCGGGGGCGGCATCATCACGCTGGCCAGCTGGGAATGGGTGTTTCTCATCCATGTGGGCCTTGCCGCGCTCACCGTGCTGTTTGCCCTCAAGGGCGTTGAGGAATCACGCGATCCCCACGCGGTGCAGATCGATCTTGGCGGCATGATCACCCTGTCGCTGGCGGTGCTCGGCATCGTCTATCTGATCACGCAAGGGGAGCAGCCGGGGCTGGACAATCCGGAGGGCCTTGCCATCCTGTCGGCCTGCGTCGTTTGCCTCGGTCTCTTCGTCCTGATCGAGACGCGCATCGCCCGGCCGATGTTCGACTTTGCCGCCCTGCGGATCCGCCGTTTCTCCGGTGCTCTGCTCGGCTCCTGCGGCATGAATTTCAGCTTCTGGCCCTTCGTCATCTATCTGCCGATCTATCTGCAGGCCGTGCTCGGATATGATGCCATCGGCGCCGGGCTGACCGTGCTGGCCTATACCGTGCCGACGATCCTGGTGCCGCCGCTGGCCGAAAAGCTGCTGCTGCGCCGCGGCCCCGGCATGGTCATCCCCCTTGGGCTTTTCCTGACCGGCGCCGGTTTCCTGCTGCTGCATCTGGCTGTCGTCAGCGGGGAGGCCCGCTGGCTGACGCTGCTGCCCGGCTGCGTCATGGCCGGGATCGGCCTTGGCTTCACCAACACGCCGGTCACCAACACCGCAACCGCTGCCGTGCCGCCGGAGCGGGCCGGCATGGCTTCGGGCATGGACATGAGCGCAAGGTTCATTTCGCTCGCCGTCAACATCGCGGTCATGGGGCTGATCCTGTGGAGCGGCGTCCACGCCCATCTGGCCAATGTCTTCACCGGGGCGCCCGCTGACGGCGTGCTGGCCGGTCTTGCCGACGCCGTATCCGCCGGAAATCTCGACGCCGCCACCGGTCACGGCCTCTCCCTTGCGGAGGCCCGGGGCGCCCTGACACAGGGCACCGGCTGGGTCACACTCTACGGCGCCATCGCCGCCTGGTGCTTCGCCGGCCTCTCGCTCCTCACCTTCGCCAGCCGCAAGGCAATCCCGGCAGATGCCTGCCTGAGGTGACAGGAACGAGAAAAGCCGCTGGCGGGTTTCCGCCGGCGGCTGTTTCCTGGAGAAGGGCGTCATGTGACCGGCAGCTGGCGCCGTTGCCAGTCTCCGGGAATGACTGGCATAAATGGCTGGACAAGCACGGAGCAAGACCATGAACGATGTCATCGAGATCAATGGCGAGAAGGCCGTCATCGCCTTCGACCCGGAGCTTCAGATGCTGCGCGGCGAGTTCGTGGGCCTGAGTGGCGGGGCAGACTTCTATGCTGAAAGCGTGCACGAACTGCTTGAGGAAGGCCGCAAGTCACTGGCTGTCTTGTGTACCGTATTTCAGCTCAAAACAACTTGAGAGAGATGATATCTGTGAGCGTTATCAGTTTCGAATAAGCGACTTTTGCCGTGCGTGACGTAGGGTCAAAAAATATGTCCTTCACATTGGCCAGCTTCGGATTTGACCTAAGCAATCGAGAGATTGCAGCCCTAGTTTATCTCGGCCTTCTACTGGCCGCTGTGTTTGTGTGGAAAAAGGGGAGACCTCTCGTGTTTGATGTCGTGCGTGCCTTCCTTATGCCGAAGCTCGCACTACTCTGGCTCCTCATGTCCCTCTACGTGGTTGCTTGTGTCTGGTTGCTCGCATGGCTGAGTCTATGGGACTGGCCCAATCTCAAATCGACCCTGCTTTGGTGGCTGACAGTTGGCTTCACCGTAGTCTCTGAAGCTCAGCAGCTTAAAGACAAACCGCATGCGCTACGCAAGCTGGTGCGCGATGCCTTCACGCTCTCTGCCGTCGTCCTGTTCATCGCCGAGTTGGTGAGCTTTCCGCTCTGGGTCGAGCTGCTCATGCTCCCGTCGCTTGTGTTTCTCTATTTCCTTATAGCCATTGGAGAACATCAGACTCACAAACCTGGCATCCCACGAGTGTTGAAACTGCTGCGCGGGCTCCAGGTTCTCGCAGGCCTCACTATCCTCGGCTTCAGCTATTGGCTGGTTGCCGCCAGCGTTACTGAATTCTCGTCATTGAACACGTTCCGTGAGTTCGGGGTGCCCTTGTTGCTCTGGCTGATGTTCATTCCGTTCATTTTTCTACTCGCGGTCTTTATGACCTACGAGGAGGCCTTCATCTATTTACAGATAAGGCCAAAACAGGCTCCCATCGCATGCTATGCGCGATGGCGCGCTTTGTTTGCATTCGGCTGGAATATTGACGGGGTGAAACGTCTCGCGCGGGATATTCGCGGCCGAGACATCGCCGAGAAGCAGGGCATCAGAGAGGCCATCCGGGAAATCAAGCGTCTCTTCAAGATTGAAAAGAACCCGCCCACTGTTACGCGCGCCGAAGGTTGGTCGCCGCACGCGGCGCGGCGGTTTCTTGAAGAGTACGGCCTCGTCACCGACGATTATCACCGCACACAATGGGAGTGGTTCGCGCACATTCCATCGGTGAAACTGAACGACAAAGTGCTGGCCGATCGGATTTCCTTCTACCTAACCGGCAATGAGCGCGCCGTGACGCAGCTGAGGCTTGCACTCGATGGCTCAAACCAGAACGACACGAAGGAGTCTCAGCAGGCCTTCGATGAACGTGCGTTGGCCCTGCTGGCTAAGGCGTTTGACGCTGATCGGGCGACGACGATCTACGTGCACGCTCAAAACTCCGAGCCCGAAACCTTGGTAGTCGATGGTGTACGGGTATCGCTAAACCGGTCAGATTGGGGAAACGATCGCCTCGGCGGCTATTTACGGAACCTAATTATTCAGCATCCCAAGCATCAAGGAGATGAGTAAAGAGTCTGTGTGCTTTATTGCCAGCCCTTTTCATCGCCAGCCTAACCGCTGGTAGAAATAGGTGAACTGTAGCGCGGAGATCGCGGCAATAGGTGGCTCTCTGCCGCTTGGTGGTAATGCGGTGATCGACGGCAATATCGCGCTATAGCAGGCAATCGGAGATCATTGGCGGAAGAGGTGGGATTCGAACCCACGGTAGGCTCTCACCTACGCCGGTTTTCAAGACCGGTGCCTTAAACCACTCGGCCACTCTTCCGTTGTGCAAACCGTTTCGGGGCTTTGGGGGGGAATGTCAAGCGGGGTGGTGTGAATTTGTGAGGACTGCCCGGAACTTGCCAGAAAACGTGCCGGAAACCTGCCGGAAAACCTCGCAGAAGCCTTGACTGAACACGCCCGGGGCGGGCGGCACCTTGAGGCGCATCCCCGGAACAGCAGGATTGACGCGGAAAGGCGGCCTCAGCCTTGCCATATCCTCCGGCGGTCATCCCGGGCGGAGCGGAGCGCAGACCCGGGAACCACTCGCTTGCAGAGCGGCTCATGGGATGTGTGGCGGCTACGGCAGATGCACAAAGATGTCTTTGCGGGAAACTTTGCAGAATTCGGCATTTCTCTGGAAACGATTAGGCCCCGGATCTCCGCTGCGCTCCGTCCGGGGCGACGCTGCGGCACAGGGGCAGCCGCTCCGCAGCCAGAACGGCAGCGTCCGCGCCGTGCATATAATGCATTGTCAGGAAGAGTTGCCCGCCGTGTGTCCCCCGGAAGGGGGCCGCTGATCCGGCGTGTCGTGGGCAGGGGTGCAGGATCAGCGGCCGGTGCCGGGAAGGCCCCAGCCTGCGCAGGGCGGGGCGGCCCGTTGCAGTGACATCACCTTAGGCGCTGCCGCCGCTGCGGTTTGTGATGACGATCACAAAGTGATGCAATGATCGGCCCGAGCCTTGAGGGATCCAGGCCTTGATGGGTCTGAGCCTTTTTTCAGGGCTGCCGCGTCAGCGCCGCGAAGCCTGGACAGACCGGCAGGGGTATATGCCTGTGCATCGAACTGCGTGCAGGAGTTCTGGCTATGGACGTGCCAGAGGCAGGCAGGGCCGGGCAGGGGTGCAGATTCGGGGCATGAGCCCTCTGCCATGTTGCAGGATGGTAAATTATTTCAAGAAGGCGGCGGCGCTTCCGGCCCTGCCGGAACGGCGGAAAACAGCCGCCCCGGGACTATACGGTGTACCGGATACGGTTTGATGGCCTCTGCGGCGCTTTGGGACTTGGCGAAGCGGTAAGGATCAGGTAACCACTATGCGATTAACTGCGGCTGTTGCATTTCTGCGGGGGCGGAATGCACTTGCGCGCAAGAGACCGAACGGTCAGTTTGCGCAACCGCGAGACAGTGCCGGGAAACCGGCTTCATGGAGCGCGTGTGCTGGGGCCGCCAGACGCGTTGTGAGTGGGACGGCAGGATGCAAGGTTTGGGGAAACGCCCGATGGCAGCTATGGCTGAGAAGGCCGTATGCGCCAGCAAGGACGCTCAGGAGGCAGGCGGTGTGAAACTCCGCAAGCCCGCCCTGAAACTGATGATCGCGCTGACTGCAGCGCTCGCACTGGCAGCCTGCGAAAGCGCGCCGACCAAGAAACGCTCCTCCGAATATTTCCCCGAATCCAAATACGGCGTGAAGGCCAGCCCCCGCGTGGTCGCCGATGGTCAGCCGGTGCCCAAAGGCGGTGGCCGCGCTATCGTCGGCAAGCCCTACAAGGTGGCCGGGCGCTGGTATTATCCGAAGGAAGAGCCGGGCTACACCAAGGTCGGATTTGCGTCCTGGTATGGCGAGGCCTTCCACGGCCGCAAGACCGCCAATGGCGAGATCTATGACCGTCACTCGCTGACGGCTGCCCACACCACCATGCCGCTGCCGTCCTATGCCCGCGTGACCAACGTGGAAAACGGCCGCTCGATGATCGTGCGCGTCAATGACCGCGGGCCGTTCCACGGCAACCGCGAGATCGATCTGTCGCAGCGCGTCGCCAAGATGCTGGGCACCAAGCAGGCCGGTATCGGCAAGGTGAAGGTGGAATATATCGGCCCGGCCCGCATGGACGGCAATGACGAGGCCTTCCTGATGGCGAGCTATGACGGACCGGGCGCCGTGACGCCGGGTGGCACGATGCCGGGCACCATGCTGGCACAGGCCCCTGCAGCGCCTGCACCTGCAGCAGGACCCGTCCGCGCGCCTGCCGCTTCTGTGATGGTTGCCTCTGCCGAGCCGCTGGCGCAGGGCGCCGGCAGCACGAATTATGTGCCGAGCTTCGCGCCGCGCCCGCGTCCTCTGACACTGCCGCAGCCGGTGACCGTGGCTTCCACCTCCGGCTCGACCCATCCCCAGCTTGATCCGTCCTACATGATCGCCTTTGATCCGGCGGTTGCCTATGAAAGCGCGGCGCAGATCATGGTCGCTTCGGCAAGCCCTGCGGCATCTGCGGTCAATGCATCGGCGGCTGCCGCTGAAGCCCAGGCCATCATGAGCCCGGCCGCTGCCACCGCTACCGAGGTTCCCGCTGCCGCTCCCGCCGTCCAGACGCTGGGTGAACAGCCGCAGACCCTTGGCACCATCCGCGTGCCTGCGGCATCGCCGGTAAATGCGGCGCCTGCGGCCTATCAGGATCCGTCAGCCGCCGGTCAGCCGCAGATGATCTGGCAGCCGGGGCTTAACGCTCCGCGCAACCTGCTGCGCGGCGGGGCCGTGTCGTCCTATGCCGCCAACGACCGTATCAATGGTGTTTTCGGCGCGTTCGAAACGTTCGAGAACAGCGCAACGTCCCTTCAGAAGCTGAACCGCTGATCTGGCGGCAGGCGCAGGCTGGATTCCGGCTGTTTGGGGCGGTTTTGAGCGGTTTTCGGCCGGGTGGAACATGATCGGGCAGGGTGAAACGGCCGCACGGCCGCTGCAGACAAGGTTCAAACGCTTCAGCCTTGCGGCCCTTGCCGCAGGGCTTCTGCTTTCCGGCCTGTGCATGCCGCACCCCGCCGCGGCGCAGGATGTGCTGGCGACCCGTGCCGCGACCGCCATTCTTCTCGACCAGTCCAGTGACACGCTGCTTTATGCCAAGGCGCCGGACCAGCCGTTTGAGCCGGGCTCCCTTGCCAAGGTGATGACGGCGGCGATCGTCTTCGATGCGCTGAAGGCGGGGGAAACGTCCGAAGACACGCTTTACACAGTCAGCGAGCATGCCTGGCGCACAGGCGGAGCGCCGTCACGCGGGGCGACGATGTTTGCGGCCGTGAAGTCGCAGATCGCCGTGTCCGACCTGCTGCAGGGGCTCCTCGTTCACAATGCCAATGACGCGGCCATCGTTCTGGCCGAGGGGCTGGCAGGCAGCGAAGAGGCCTTTGCCGGGCGCATGAACGCTCTTGCTGAAAAGCTCGGCATGAAGAACACGCATTTTGCCAATCCGACCGGCTATCCGGCGCCGGGCGTGAAGGTGACGGCGCGTGATCTCAGTCTGCTGGCCGGCTATATCCTGAGTGAGCACAAGGACCGCTACGGCCTATTCAGCCAGCCGGAGTTCACCTGGAACAACATTTTCCAGCGGACGAAGAACCCGTTTCTGGGCAATGTCACCGGGCTGGACGGGCTGGGGGCAGGGCAGACCGAAAAGGATGGGTTCAGCGGTCTTGTTTCGGTGGAGCGGAACGGGCGGCGGGTGATTGCGGCCCTTTCCGGCCTTCCCACGGACAAGGCACGGCTGGCGGCGCTGAAGGATCTTGTCGAGGGGGCATGGGATGCCTTCACCCTCAACCGCCTGTTTGATGCCGGGGCACAGGTGGCCAGCGCGCGCGTGTTCGGCGGCACGGCAGGCGAGGTGCCGCTGGTGGCGGCGCGCACTGTCGAGGTTCTGTTGCCCACGGGCGGCACGATGAACTACCGTCTGCGCGCCGTTTATGACGGGCCGCTGCTTGCGCCGGTTGAAAAGGGCACCGTGGTGGGCGAAATCAGGGTGCTGGGGCCGGATGATGCCATCGTTTACCGCGCACCGCTTCTGACGGGCGGTGACGTCAGCGAGGGCACGCTGAGCCAGCGGGCGATGAATGGTGTGCGTCAGCTGCTGTTCGGCTGGCTGTGATGCAGCGCCCTGCGGGGCGGATGAGTTGGAGAGTTTCGTTGGCGCTGGGGCGGTTCATCACATTTGAAGGCGGAGAGGGGGCGGGCAAGTCCACCCAGATCCGCCGCCTGCGCGAGCGCCTGCTGCAACAGGGGCTGGGCGTGACGCTGACGCGTGAGCCGGGCGGATCGCCGGGGGCGGAGATGATCCGCGAGGTGCTGCTGTCGGGTGCGGCGCGCAAGCTGGGGCCACGCGGTGAAGCCATGCTGTTTGCCGCCGCCCGTGCCGACCATGTGGATGTGACCATCCGTCCGGCGCTGGAGCGCGGGGAGTGGGTGCTGTGCGACCGCTATGCCGATTCGACCCGCGTCTATCAGGGCGAGGCGGGGGTGGAGCCGCAGGTGCTGGATGTGCTGGAAGTGACGGCCACAAACGGGCTGAGGCCTGACCTGACGGTGCTGATCGACGTTCCGGCTGCCATCGGCCTGAAGCGGGTGGACACGCGGGCGCAGAATGCCAGCGGCAACAGCCCGGACCGGTTCGAGACCGATGCCATGGAAACCCACGAGCGGCGGCGGCAGCTGTTCCTGGAGCTTGCGGACGCCGAGCCGGACCGCATTGTGGTCATTGACGGCGCGCAGGATGCGAGCGGCGTGGAAGCGGCCATCTGGCAGGTGGTGTCCTCCCGCTTCGGCCTGAAGAACAGGGAAGGCGCAGGATCCGGCCATGGCGCGTAACACGGACATCGAGGCCGCCCCGGAGGTCGACGCCATCGACGGCGTGCCGCTGCCGCGCGAGCAGTTTGCCCTCGTGGGGCAGGAGGCAGCCGAGCGCGAGCTGATCGACGCCTACCGTTCGCCGCGCTTCCATCATGCCTGGCTGGTGGGCGGGCAGAAGGGCATCGGCAAGGCGACGCTTGCCTTCCGCTTTGCGCGTTTCGCGCTGGCCCATCCGGACAGGTTTTCACCCGAGGTTGCCGCAGCCAGCAGCCTTGCCGTGCCGGAGGGGCATATCGTCAGCCGCCAGATTGCGGCGGGTGCGAGCCCCAATGTGCTGCATCTGCGCAGGCCCTATAACGACAAGACCAAGCGCTTCAAGACCGACCTGCCGGTGGACGAGGTGCGGCGCACCGTGTCCTTTTACGGCACCACGGCATCGGGTCAGGGGCTGCGGATCTGCATTGTCGATGCGGCGGATGACATGAACGCCAGTTCCGCCAACGCGCTGCTGAAAATCCTGGAAGAGCCGCCCGCCAACTCGCTGTTCTTCGTGCTGTCGCACGCACCGGGGCGCCTGCTGCCGACCATCCGCTCGCGCTGCCGCAGGCTGGACCTGCAGCCGCTGGACGAGCGCGCCATGACCCAGGCGCTTTCCGGCCTGGGCGGCAGTGCCGATCCTTCCGCCATGGCGGATGTGGCGCGCTTTGCCGGCGGCAGCCTGCGCTCGGCCCTGCTGCTGCTGGCCGGTGAGGGGCTGGCGGTGACGCAGGGCTTCCACAATCTCGCCGCCCGCCTGCCGCGCATTGATCCGGTGGCGCTGCATGCCTTTGCCGATCTCGTCTCGGCACGCGGCGAAACCGACAACTGGGAAGCCTTCCTGTCGGTGGCGCGGGACTGGATGCACGCCCAGTTGCGCGGTCCGGACGCGGGGCATGCCTCACGGCTTGTCAGGTGGACCGAGGTATGGGAAAAGATGGGCCGCGCGGCGGCGGATGCCGAGGCGCTCAATCTTGACAAGAAACAGGTAGTCATCGACGTGTTCCGGTCCCTCTCCGAGGCCATGCGAATGCCCGCATGAAGCCTTGCCGCCCGCAAGGCCCCTGCTGATGACCGGACACCTGTCCGGCTGTTTCTCCCGTTTGTAGCCAGTTCTCGCCCGAAAGCATCCGAAGCGTCATGACCGACAAGCCCCGCTACTACATCACCACGGCCATTTCCTACCCCAACGGTGTGCCGCACATCGGCCATGCCTATGAGGCGATTGCCACGGATGCGATGGCCCGTTTCCAGCGGCTGGACGGCAAGGATGTGTTCTTCCTGACGGGCACGGACGAGCACGGCCAGAAGATGCTGCAGACGGCGCGCAAGGAAGGCATCTCCGCGCAGGAACTGGCCGACCGCAACTCCGCCCGCTTCCGCGCCATGGTGGAGGCCCTCGGCTGCACCAACAACGACTTCATCCGCACCAGCGAGGAGCGCCACCACAAGTCGAGCCAGGAAATCTGGAAGCGGATGGCGGCGAATGGCGACATCTACAAGGACAGCTATTCCGGCTGGTACTCGGTGCGCGACGAGGCCTTCTATCAGGAGGGCGAGACCGAAGTGCGCGCCGATGGCGTGCGCTACGGCCCGCAGGGCACGCCGGTGGAATGGGTGGAGGAGGAGAGCTACTTCTTCCGCCTGTCCGCCTATCAGGACAAGCTTCTGGCCCATTACGAGGCCAATCCGGACTTCATCGGCCCGTCCGAGCGCCGCAACGAGATCGTCAGCTTCGTCAGCCGCGGGCTGAAGGACCTGTCCGTTTCGCGCACGACCTTCGACTGGGGCATTCCGGTGCCGGGTGACGAGCGGCATGTGATGTATGTGTGGGTGGATGCGCTCACCAACTACATCACCGGTGCTGGCTTCCCGGATGAGGGGGATGCGCGCTGGTCCTACTGGCCGGCGGATGCCCATATCATCGGCAAGGACATCATCCGCTTCCACGCGGTCTACTGGCCTGCCTTCCTGATGTCGGCCGGTATCCCGCTGCCCAAGCGCGTCTATGCCCACGGCTTCCTGTTCAACCGCGGCGAGAAGATGTCGAAGTCGGTCGGCAACGTCATCGACCCCTTCAGCCTGATCGAGCATTACGGCCTCGACCAGACCCGCTACTTCTTCCTGCGCGAGGTGCCCTTCGGACAGGACGGCAACTACAGCCACGAGGCGATCGTCAACCGCATCAACGCCGATCTGGCCAATGACCTTGGCAATCTGGCGTCGCGTTCCCTGTCGATGATCTCCAAGAACTGCGACGGCAAGCTGCCGCAGCCGGGTGCGCTTCATCCGGCCGACGAGGCCATTCTGGCGCAGGCCGACGCCATGCTGGAGACCTGCCGCGCGGCCTTCTCCAAGCAGGAAATCCATGCGGGTCTTGCCTGCATCTGGGCCTGCGTGGCCGAAGCCAACCGCTACTTTGCGTCGCAGGAGCCCTGGGCGCTGAAGAAGACCGATCCGGAGCGCATGAACACGGTGCTCTATGTCACGGCCGAAGTGATCCGCCAGATCGCCATTCTGGCCCAGCCGGTGACCCCGGCGGCGGCGGCCAAGCTGCTCGACAACCTGTCGGTTCCGGCCGGCGCCCGCAGCTTTGCAACGCTTGGCGCAGCCGGGCGGCTTGCCGCCGGCGTGGAAATCCCCAAGCCCGAGCCGGCTTTCCCGCGCTATGTGGAGCCGGAACAGGCGGACGCATAAGCTGCGAAAATGCGAAAGAGCGGGAAAGTCCCCGCTCTTTCAAAGAGTTCCGAGGTTGGTCCACAGGGGAGGGCACCGGTTCTCCACATGGATTGCCCGCATGTTATCCACAAGGTACCCCCAAGGCTTTCCCATGCTTGTCGACAGCCACTGCCATCTCGATTTTCCCGACTTCGAGGCCGAACGGGACGAGGTGATTGCACGCGCCCATGCGGCTGGCGTGAAGCTGATGGTCACGATCTCCACGCGGGTGCGCAAGTTCCCGCAGGTGCTGGCCATCGCGGAAGCCTATGACAGCGTCTATTGCTCGGTCGGCACCCATCCGCACAATGCTCACGAGGAACTGGACGTCACGGCGGACGAACTGGTGCAGCTCGCCCAGCATCCCAAGGTCGTTGCCATCGGGGAAGCAGGGCTCGATTACTTCTACGACAAGGCGCCGCGGGCCTCGCAGGCGCAGGGGCTTCGCACCCATATCGAGGCCGCCCGCCGCACCCAGCTGCCGCTGGTCATCCATTCGCGCGATGCGGATGAGGACATGATGGCGATCCTGACCGGGGAAATGGGGAAGGGGGCCTTCCCGGCGCTGCTGCACTGTTTCTCTTCCGGCCCGGAGCTGGCCCGGCGCGGCGTGGAGCTGGGGCTTTATGTGTCCTTCTCCGGCATTCTGACCTTCAAGCGCTCGGAGGAGATCCGCGAGATTGCCGCCAGCGTGCCGCGTGACCGGCTGCTGGTCGAAACCGATGCGCCTTATCTCGCCCCGCAGCCCTGGCGCGGCAAGCGCAACGAGCCGGCCTATACGGCCTTCACCGCCCAGATCCTTGCCGAAGTGCATGGCGTGAGCGCGGAAGACATGGCCCGGCAGACGACGGACAACTTCTTCCGTCTCTTCACCAAGGCGAAACGGCCGGAGGCAGAATGAGCGCAGAGCTGGAGATCACCATCCTCGGCTGCGGATCATCAGGGGGCGTGCCGCGCCTTGGTGACGACTGGGGACGCTGTGATCCGGCCGAGCCGCGCAACCGCCGCCGCCGCTGCGCCCTGCTGGTGCGCCAGAAAGGCGAGGGGGGCGAGACAACGGTTCTCATCGACACCGGGCCGGACATGCGCGCCCAATTGCTCGACGCCGGGGCAGGGTATCTGGATGCGGTGATCTATACCCACGCCCATGCCGATCACCTGCATGGCATCGATGACCTGAGGATGCTGGCGCTGCGCAACCGCATGAAGGTGCCCGTCTACATGGATGAGCCCACCTCGGCCCGCGCGCATGAGGCCTTCGACTACTGTTTCACCACACCGCCCGGCTCCTCCTATCCGCCGATCCTGGACGAGCGGCGGCTGGCGGCAGGAGAGGAAACCGTGATTGGCGGAGCAGGCGGACCGATCGCCTTCCAGCCCATCCGGGTGCATCACGGGGAAATCGATTCCCTCGCGTTCCGCTTTCAGGACGTGGTCTATCTACCTGATGTGTCAGAGATTCCCGAAAGCGAAGTGGCGCGGTTTGCCGGTCTGCGGCTGTTCATCATCGATGCCCTGCGCCGCACGCCCCATCCCAGCCATTTCTCGCTGGACGATGCGCTGCACTGGATCGCCAGCCTGAAGCCGGCACGGGCGATCCTCACCAACATGCACAACGACATGGACTATGCCACGCTCTGCCGTGAGCTTCCGCCGCATGTGGAGCCTGCCTATGACGGCATGGTGATCAAGCTGGCAGGCGGGGGAGCGGCGCCCGGCTCTTCGGACTGACCGGGCTCAAGCTCCTGTCAGGCGTTGCTCACCGCATAGGACTTCATGAACACGCGCACGGCTGAGGCGACGATTGCCTGCTGCTCGGCCTGAGAGGGCGCCGAGCCTGAGGTCAGCAGCATGCGGCGCATGGTGCCGGAGATGCAAAGATCCAGAAACTGGCTCGCCGCCAGTTCCAGATCGCAGTCCGTGATCTGGCCGATTTCGTGCCGGTGCAGCAGGAACTGCTTCAGGTGGCGGATGCCCTTCTTCGGGCCTTCCTCATAGAGCAGGGCGCCAAATTCGGGGAACTTCTCCGATGCCCCCATCACCATGCGCAGGGTCGAGATGGTTTCGGGCAGGATCATCCGTGAAAGATAGACGATGCCAAGCCGCATGAGCGCGTCCTCAAGCGGCGCGCTGTCATCCAGATCCGTGATGCAATGCTCGGGCTGAAGCTGCCGGTCCTTCAGGATCAGCGCCTTGAACAGGGCTTCCTTGCTGTCGAAATAGACATAGAGCGTGCCCTTCGACACCCCGGCCTCACGGGCGATGGTTTCCATGCTGGCCCCGTCAAAGCCATTGGCGCGGAACACACGGCGTGCGCCGTCCAGAATCTGGTGGCGTTTGGCATTGGCGGGCTGGCCGGACTTGTCTCCGTCCACCTGGGCATCCTGTGCAGTCATGATCCGTTTCAGCTCTGTTGCAGCGGCGTTGCCCCTACGTAGGTTCGTGAGGGGCCCTCTGTCAAATTCCACCCGGAAGATGCCGTGATTTCAGCGGGGGGAGGAACCCTGTTCCGGAGGGCCGTCTTTTCAAATTATCTATTGACCGAACCGTTCAGTCAAACTATTTATGTGCGAAAGGCACACAACGAAGGCTCCCCGCCGTGACCAGCACTGCCACACTTCTCAAGACTGAAACCCAATCTCCCGCTTCCGGTACCCCCACCGGCAGCGGAGAGGAGCGCCGCGCGGCTGCACCCGCGGCGGATGGCAGCGGGTCTCCCGCTGGCAGCCCGGAAGCACCATCCCCCACCCGTGCCCGGAATGCCCAGGGAGACCCGCAGCCTGCCACCGGCCAGCAGGCCGGCGAGGGTGGCAGCACGCCGAAGAAGAAGGGCAAGGCGGGCAAGGTCATGCGGGTCATCCTGCTTCTTGCCGCCGCGGCCGGTGCCTATGAGGGCTATGGCTGGTGGACCCATGGCCGCTTCATGGCCTCGACGGATGATGCCTATGTGTCGGCCGACATCACCACGGTTCTGTCCAAGGTGTCGGGCTATGTCGCCAGCATCGAGGTGGCCGACAACCAGCATGTGGACGCAGGGCAGGTGATCGCCCGCATTGATGACGGCGATTACCGGCTGGCCGTGCAGTCCGCAAAGGACAATGTGGCCAGCGCCGAAGCGACGGTAGAGCGTATCGCCCGCCAGATCATCGCCAGCCAAGCCTCCGTCGAGCAGGCGAGGGCCTCAGTTGAGGCGGCTGAAGCCCGCGACATCGAGGCAAAGGCAAGTTACGAGCGCCAGGTGAAACTGACCGCAGGCAAGGTGTCGAGCCAGGCCTCTCTGGACACGGCTCTTGCCAACATGCGCGATGCCTCTGCCACGGTCGCCAGCAGCAAGGCGGCCGTCTCGGTCGCCGAAGCCAATGTGGCCGTGCTGGAGAGCCAGAAGAAGGAGGCTGAGCGGGCCATAGCCTCCGCTCGCACGGCGCTGGAAAAGGCCGAACGGGATCTGGACTTCACCGTGGTGCGGGCGCCGGTTTCCGGTGTCGTCGGCAACCGGGCGGCGCAGGTGGGCTCGCTGCTGCAGACCGGCAGCCGCGTCGCCTCCATCGTGCCGCTGGCCGATGCCCGTATTGACGCCAATTTCAAGGAAACCCAGCTGGATGCCATCCAGCCCGGCGCTTCGGTGAAGGTGACCGTCGATGCCTACCCGGAGCTTGAGCTGCACGGCACGGTGAAGAGCCTGTCCCCGGCGACCGGCTCCGTCTTCAGCCTGCTGCCGTCCGAGAATGCCACGGGCAACTTCACCAAGGTGGTGCAGCGCGTGCCGGTGCGCATTTCCGTTCCGGTAAGCGAGGAGGGCGCTTCCGTGCTGCGTCCCGGCATGTCGGTGGTCGTGGAAGTCGATACCCGCACCGGCACGCGGATCACGGGCCTTCCCGGCAGCAAGACCGCGAGCGCCCGCTGACAGGGGGCGCCCCAGAAGGGCGGCGGACGCAACATGACAGACGCAACAATGGCCGTTCCGGCCCAACCCGTCGTGACCACGCGCAGGATGCTGACCTTCCTGTGCATGGTTTTCGGCATGTTCATGGCGATCCTGGACATCCAGATCGTCTCGGCCTCCCTGTCGGAGATCCAGGCCGGGCTTGGCGCCTCCAGCGATGAAATTCCGTGGGTGCAGACCAGCTATCTGATCGCCGAAGTGATCATGATCCCGCTGTCCGGCTATCTGTCGCGCATGCTCTCGACCCGCTGGATGTTTGCCATTTCCGCCGGCGGCTTCACCGCCATGAGCTTCATGTGCGCCACGGCCACGACGATCAACGAAATGATCCTCTGGCGCACGCTGCAGGGCTTTCTCGGCGGCGGCATGATCCCCACCGTGTTTGCGACGGCCTATCTGATCTTCCCGCGTGAGAAATTCAGCATCGTGTCGCCGATCATCGGCCTCGTCGCAACGCTGGCCCCGACCATCGGCCCGACGCTGGGCGGCTATCTCACCGACTTCATGTCCTGGCACTGGCTGTTTCTGATCAACGTCATTCCCGGCGTCTTCGTGACGATTGCCGCCATTTCGCTGATCGACTTCGACGAGCCGGACATGAGCCTTCTCGACAAGTTCGACTGGACCGGCTTTGCCGCCATGGCGGTGTTCCTCGGGTCGCTCGAATATGTGCTGGAGGAGGGGACCAATGACGACTGGTTCCAGAGCGAGCACATCGTCCTGTTCTCCGTGCTCTCGGGTGCCGCCGCGCTGCTGTTCTTCTACCGGGCCTTCACGGTGGATGAGCCGGTGGCGGACCTGCGCGCCTTCGGCAACAAGAACTTTGCCATGGGCAGCCTGTTCAGCTTCGTCATGGGCATCGGGCTTTATGGCCTGACCTATCTCTATCCGGTCTATCTCTCCGGCATCCGCGGCTACACCGCGCTGCAGATCGGCGAGACCATGTTCGTCAGCGGCCTTGCCATGTTCCTGACCGCGCCCATCGCAGGACGGCTGATGAGCGTGCTCGATCCACGCGTGATGATGGGCATCGGCTTTGGCGGCTTTGCGCTTGGCACCTATCTTGTCACCGGCCTGACGCAGGACTGGGATTTCTACGAGCTGCTGCTGCCGCAGATCCTGCGCGGCTGCTCCCTGATGCTGTGCATGGTGCCGATCAACAACATCGCCCTCGGCATGCTGCCGCCGCAGATGATCAAGAACGCCTCCGGCCTGTTCAATCTGACGCGGAACCTCGGCGGTGCCGTGGGCCTTGCGCTGATCAACTCCTTCCTGACCGAACGGCGCGCCTTCCACTACGAGCGCCTGGCCGAAAGCGTCAATGGCGCCCGTGAGCCGGTGCAGGAAACCATGTCCATGCTGACGCAGGCCTATGCGCCGCTGGGCGATGCCGCCCCCACAGCGGCCCTCAATGCGGTGAAGGGCATGGTCACCCAGCAGGCCTTCATCATGTCCTTCATCGACATGTTCATGCTGCTGACCCTGCTGTTCATCTGCCTGCTGGCCGCCATCTTCTTTGTCGAAAAGCCAAAACTCAATACGGGCGGCGGAGGAGGGCACTGATGCCCTCCGGTCAGACGTGGTCATTTTACTCTTGAAAAATCCAATATTTCCAATATCTTGACTGGAATCAAACGGATTTTCGGAGGGCTTCATGGCCGATGACGGCGCGCAGGACCGTCCGGCCAGCGCCCGGACAGACGGCCGCAGTGACGAAAGCCCGGCGTCTGCAAGGCCCTTGTCTACAAGGTCCGCTGGCGGCAAGGCACAACGCCGGGCGCCGCGCATTCCGACAGAGGAACGCCTCACGCGGCAGGCCCTGGCCTATCTGGAGCGCTATGCCACGTCACTGGCCAATCTGCGGCTTGTGCTGGAGCGCAAGGTGGCCCGCGCCGCCCGCCACCATGGTACGGATGCAAGCGTCTATGCGCCGATGATCGAGGCGGTGCTGGACAAGTGCAGCCGCAGCGGTCTGGTGAACGACCGCAGCTTTGCCGAAACCAAACTCGCCAGCCTGCGCCGCAAGGGAGCCTCCACACGCAAGATCGCCGCACAACTGGGGGCCAAAGGTGTGGCGCGTCAGATGATCGATGCGGTGCTGGATCAGGACGAAACCTCGGACGCCAGCGCCGCCCGCCGCTTTGCGCAGCGCCGCAGGCTCGGGCCGTGGCGCAAGGGCCACCAGGACGAGAGCCCGGAAACCCGCCGCGACAAGGACCGCAAGGACATGGCCGCCATGTGCCGCGCCGGCCATTCCATCTCCGCCGCCCGCGCCGCCTTGCAGGATGCCGCCTTCCAGAACGTGGAGGGAATGGAAGAGTGAGCGGCAGGAACGGCGAAATCGACGATCAAAACCGGTTCTGGCCCGGCAGGGTCTTCGTCAGGTCGCAAACATTCAGATCGAGGCCGCCACGAGAACTGGCAGAGCGCCGCTGCTGAATGGAATATCCATGATACATGTAAAAATCGAGCGCAGATAGCGCAGCGTCAATGCGAATCGATCTGTGACCCTTTTTCTCAATTGCTTTTTCTGCATGCTCCAGAAGAAGAGATCCAATGCCTGACCGCCCGGTTTCCGGATCAACATAAAGACCAATTATTTCATCATCTTTGAATGAACAAAAGCCGCATATTTTATTGGCTGTTTCAGCAACCAAAAAAATCTGTCCTTTGATGGTCATCGCCTCAACGTAGTTTTCAGGCTTGAGCCCGGTCGCCCAACTCTCGCATTCATCCTGAGAATAGGCGGTGCGGCCAGAGATCAAAATGGCGCTTTCGTGGATCTGGATCAAGCGAGCACAATCGTCTATCGCGGCCAGCCGAACTTTGATCTTTGAACCATCAGCGGCTTTTTTCATTTGGGGTGATCCCAGCTCGAAGCTGCGGCTTCGCGTTCGTCCATCTCACCAGCGCTCCGTTTCGAATGGCACGTTTCCCAATACCAGTTCCAGATGAGTTTGACTCACAGGAAGCTTGCAAGGCTGGGGAACTCAGCTCACGCCCAAAAAAGTCGGATAAGATATATTATGGAACTTATCTATATCTGATGAGATTGGTGCCGAAGCGCCGCCTCCCGTCACATGCCAACCCGTCACATGGATGACACGGTGCTGCGGTTGTTTCGCGCCATGGCTTCACATTGTCTCATCATCATCGATCTGCTCAACGACTTTCTCGACAGCTGGGACGCCGGGCGAACGGCGGAGCTGATTGCGCAGACCAACCGGCTGGCTGCTGCCTTCCGGATGGCCGGGCTTCCCGTCATCTGGGTGCGCCAGGAGTTCGAGCCCGGGCTCAGCGATGCCTTTGCCGAAATGCGTGAGCGCAACATCAAGGCCACCATCATGGGCACGCGCGGCGCGCAGCTTCATGCGGATCTCGACTGGCGGCCCGGAGATGTGGTCATCGTCAAGAAGCGCTACAGCGCCTTCTTCCGGACAGACCTTGAAGACCGGCTGGCGCATATGGGCGCCGGGCATGTGGTTCTGTGCGGCATCAACACCCATGCCTGCGTCCGCATGACCGCCGTCGATGCCTATCAGCGCGATCTGCGCGTTACCATTGCACGGGACTGCACGGCCTCCTATGACGAGGAACATGCCCGTGTCTCGCTGGCCTATATGGACGGTAAAATCGCGACAGTTGCGTCGGCTTCTGCCATTCTAAAGGCCATCGCGGCCCGCTGAATGACCCGTCCGGGCTGTGGAGCCAGAGCCTTGTTTTCAAAACATAATACCGAAATCAAAGACCTGATCAGCGCCTTCTGCGCGGCCCATCCGGCGCGTCTGGAAGAGCTTTCCGCCATTGACCGCCTCTGGCGCAGCGATGCGGATATGACGGCTCGTTCAACGGTTCCGGCGCATGTGACCGCAAGTGCCGTGCTGCTGCAGGATGGCAAAGTCCTGATGGTTGAGCATCTCACGCTCGGAAAACGGCTGTTTCCCGGCGGCCACATCGATGCCGGAGAAATGCCCCATGAAGCAGCCGCCCGGGAACTCGCCGAAGAAACCGGTCTCACCGCGCAGCTGCAAGATAGGCTTCCCATCGATATCGATGTCCACGGCATCCCTGAAAGCAGAAAGAAGAACGAGCCGGCGCATATCCATATCGATCTGCGCTATCTCTTTGCGAACCCGTCCGGCGCGCTTCTTGCCAATCCTGACGAGGTATCAGCCCTCAGCTGGGTCTCATCAAGCGCCCTTCCCCCGGCGATGCGAAGGGGGCTTGATTGCTTGGACCACTCAACCGGCACGCTCGTTCATGAATTGAGCCCGGAGGAAACGGCGTCCTTGGCCATCTCCCGGTCACAGGCGGCCCGTGGTGAGTTTGCGTCTGACGAGGATGTGCGCGCCGTCTGGGCAAAGCACGACCTGAAGGTCTGACCCCTCCCCGCCAAATCCATTCCCATTTCGCCCTGCTCCCGCTATATCCCTTGCCAAAAGCAATCTCGGGGAGGAATGCGGGTGAAGGAACCTCTGGTCCTGATCGCAGGCGGCGGAATTGGCGGCATGGCGCTGGCCTTGACGCTTCATCAGATCGGCGTGCGCTGCAAGGTATTTGAATCCGTGCGCGAGCTGAAGCCGCTGGGCGTCGGCATCAATATCCAGCCCAATGCGGTGCGCGAGCTGTTCGATCTCGGCATCACGGCAGACATGCTGGACAAGGTGGGTGTTCCGGCGCGCGAATGGGCGCTCGTCGGCCGCAACGGCCAGGAAATCTACGCCGAGCCGCGCGGGCTGGAGGCCGGTTACAACTGGCCGCAATATGCCGTGCACCGGGGCGAGCTGCATATGCTGCTCTATGAGACCTTCCGTGCCCGCGCCGGTGAGGAAGCCGTTGTTCTGGGGGCGAAGGTCACCGGCTACCGCAAGAACCCGGATGGCACCGTCACCGCCCTGCTCCGCCATGCGGATGGCTCTTCCAGTGAGGAAACCGGCACGCTGCTGATCGGTGCTGACGGCATCCACTCCGCCGTGCGCGCGCAGATGCACCCGGACCAGCCGCCGATCCACTGGGGCGGCGCCGTCATGTGGCGCGGCACGGCCATGGCAAAGCCGGTGCGCACGGGCTCGTCCTTCATCGGCCTCGGCTCGCACCGGCACCGCATGGTCATCTATCCGATTTCGCCCGTTGATCCGCAGACCGGCCTTGCCCGCATCAACTGGATCGCCGAAGTCACCTATGACGACATCAGCAAGCGCGATGCCACCGGCTGGTTCCGTCAGGTTGAGGTGGAGGATTTCTTCCATCACTTTGCGGACTGGACCTATGACTGGATGGATGTTCCGGCCCTGCTGCGCGGTGCGGATGTGGCCTATGAAAACCCGATGATCGACCGGGACCCGGTGGACACATGGGTGGATGGCCCGGTGGCGCTGATGGGCGATGCGGCCCACGCCATGTATCCGACCGGCTCCAATGGCGCGAGCCAGGCCATCATCGATGCCCGCACGCTCGGCGTCATGATGCTGGCCCATGGCGTCACGCCGGAGGCGCTTTCCGCCTTTGACGAAAAGCTCTGCGGCCCCGTCTCGCAGCTCATCCTGCGCAACCGGGGCGCTGGCCCCTTCGGCCTTCTCAACATTGTGGACGAGCGCTGTGGCGGCGATTTTGACAACATCGACGACGTGATCCCGCCGGAAGAGCGCGCCAGCTTCATGGGCGCCTACAAGGCCGCCGCCGGCTTTGCCAAGGACGCCCTCAACGCCGCCCCGCGCATGATTGCCGAAGGCGCGAAGGTGCCTGCCCCGGCGCCCGTGTGAAACCATGGAAGGAAGCCGCCGATGACGAGCCGCACGCCGGAAGACATGAGCCGCGAATCCCCTGCCCTGGCTGCCCCACGCCTTGCGCATGTCTGCGACCTCCGGGTCGAGGTCGCGCCGCCCCGCGCCATGGGGCAAGGCAGAGGCGGTGAGCGCAAGATCATGCAGATCACCGGCGGTACGGTCTCCGGGCCCCGTCTCAACGGCCGCATTCTCAATCTGGGCGCTGACTGGCTGACGCTGCACGAAGGCGGGCTGGCGGTGCTCGATGCCCGCTACGCCTTCGAGACCGAGGACGGCGCCCTCATCGAAATGCGCGACAGCGGCTTCCGCCATGGCCCGGCGGATGTGATGGCAGAGCTTGCCAAAGGCGGCGATGTCTCCCCCGATGCCTATTACATGCGCTCCTCCGCAAGGCTCGAAACCGGCGACCCGCGCTATCAATGGGTCAACCGCACCATCTTTGTCAGCCGCGGCGCCAGGCTCGGCAAGGGCGTGGTCATCAGCCTGTTCGCGGTGGAGTGAGGGCCCTTCCCCCAGCCTTTCACCTTGTCATCCCCGCGCAGGCGGGGATCCAGTAGTCCCGGTATTTGCCATTTCACGCTCCGGGGCTACTGGATCCCGGTCTTGCCGCTGCGCGGCAAACCGGGATGACACTAAGTGCCCATTACAGATCCCAACTCAAAGCCCGGGGCAGAACAGAACGTGTGTCTGCCACTCAAACCAATTGAACATCGTGCAATTGTGCGCTAGCGATAGAGGCAGATGCCACTTCCGCTGGAGCCTTGCCGATGTCTGCAGCCGCCCGTCCCCTTTCTACTGCCACAGACCCGGCTGATCTTGGAGCCCTCGAAGCGCGGCAGATGATGGTGCGGCGGCAGTTGTCAGCGGCGGAACTGGCGCAGGCCTGCATCCGCCGGGTGGAAGCGGTGGACCACGCGGTCAATGCACTGGTCGCGCGGGATTTCGACGCTGTGCTGAAGGATGCGAAGGTGGCCGATGAGGCGCTGGCGCGCGGCGATGCGCTTGGCCCGCTGCATGGCCTGCCCTTTGGCGTCAAGGACATGATCGACGTGAAGGGCCTGCCGACCACCTTCGGCTCGGAGCTCTTTGCCAGGAACATCGCCGCGAAGGACGATGCCATCGTCGCGGCGATGCGGGCGGCGGGCGCCATTCCGCTGGGCAAGACCAACAATCCGGAATGGAGCGCGGGCGGCAACACCCGCAACCGGGTCTATGGCGTCACCGCCAACCCGCATAATGTGACACGCAGCTGTGCCGGCTCGTCCGGCGGCTCCGCCGTGGCGCTGGCCTGTGGCTATGCGCCGCTGGCAACAGGCTCGGACACGGGGGGCTCCTTGCGCAATCCCGCGGCCTTTTGTGGCACCGTTGGCTTCCGTCCCAGCCCCGGCGTGGTGCCGGGCGATACGCGTTCCATCGGCCTCATCCCCATGTCCACCTCCGGCCCCATGGCCCGTTCCGTCACCGATGCGGGGCTGATGCTCTCTATTCTCGCCCGCGCTGACCGCAAGGACCCCTACACCACGGTCATCAACGGCCGCACGCCCTGGGATGCGCAGAGTTTCGCCGCCCTGCCCCGGCGCGATCTGTCCAGCCTGAAGGTGGCCATCACCGAAGATTACGGCTTTGCGCCGGTCGAGGGGCTGGTGCGCGATCATTTCCGCAAGGCCGTGAAAGCTCTCCTGCCCCTCTTTGGCAGGGCGGATGAGGCAACGCCGGACTGCGCAAACGCGGACCGGATCTTCTCCGTGCTGCGCGGCGTGCTCTTCGTCAGCACCCACGGCAAGCGGGTGGACGAGTTCCCGGATCTGGTCGGCCCCAATGTCACCGAAAACGTCCGCGAAGGCCGGTCCTTCAGCGGTGAGGATGTGGCGGGTGCGCTGACGCAGCAGGGTGCCTATTATCAGCGTTGGCAGGCCTTCTTCGAAGATTGGGACGTGCTGATTTCGCCAGCCGTTTGCATCAGCCCGCGTGACTGGCACGAGCTTTACCCCACTGAAATCGATGGCAAGCCAACGCTCAGCTACTACCACTGGCTTGCCATGGCCTATGCCTCGACCATTGCAGGCCATCCCTCCATCACCCTTCCCTGCGGTTTCGATGCCAATGGCATGCCCTTCGGCCTGCAGATCGTTGGCAAGCGCCACGACGACCTTGGTGTGCTGGCCGTGGCGGCGGAGTTTGAAGCCGTCATTGCCGGCATCCCGGACCTTGTTCCGCACGGGCCGGACCTCGCGGCGCTGAAGGCAGCTCCTCGTCTGTCCGAAGCCGATGGCTTCCTGAGCCTTTGAGGGGGAAATGGCGGCAGAAGACGGCCTCAAACCAGCAAAGCCGCCGCGCGGGCGGGCGGCTTCCATTGGTCTGACGCGTGAGCAGATCGTGGCGGCCGCAATCGCCCAGATCGATGAGAAGGGCCTTGCCGGGTTCTCCCTGCGCGAGCTGGCAAGGGCGCTGCAGGTCTCGCCCAATGTCATCTACTGGCATGTGGGCGGCACCAAGGAAGACCTGTTTGCCGCCATTTCCGGCGCGATCACCAGCGCGTTGCCTGCCGGTTTTGACCGGGCGGCGGACTGGCGCCTACGGCTGCGGCAGGTGTTCCTCGGCTACCGGGCGCTGGTGCATGAACACCCCAATCTCGCCCCGCTGCTGGGTGCGGAAATGCAGTCGAACGGCGTGGCCAATCTCGGCTGGGTGGAAACCGTGCTCGCTGCCCTGCGTGATGGCGGCTTTCGCGGGGATGAGTTGACCCGCGCCTTCAATGCCCTGATTGGCGGGCTCGGCGGCTTCGTCACCATGGAGCTTGCGCCCGGCCCGCAAGGCGGCGGCAGCGGCTGGGAGAGCCATTTCCAGCAGCAGGTGGCCGCCATTGACCCGGCCCTCTATCCGCTGACCCATGCCGCCCTGCCGGAGATTACCAACCGCATCTTTGTGCTGCGCTGGCAGAACGGCACGCAGGTGCCTTACGGTGCCAGCTACGAGTTCCTGCTCGATCTCCTGATCAATGGCCTGTCCGCGCTTGCGGAAGGCCGCAAATGCTCTTCAACCCAGAAAGAGGACTAACCGATGACCGCACCTGCAAAACTGCCCTTCTCCAAGGTCCGCCGCGCCGGGTCCACCGTTTATCTGGCCGGTGAAATCGGCTTTGCGGCGGACGGCACCGTTCCCGAAGGCATCGAGGCCCAGACCCGCAACTGCCTGTCGCGCATCAAGGCGACGCTGGAAGGCGAGGGCCTGACCATGGCCCATGTGGTCTCCTGCACCTGCTATCTGACGGATGCGAAGGACTTCGCCGCCTTCAACGCGGCCTATGCGGAATTCTTCGCCGATCCCCTGCCCGTTCGCACCACGGTCCAGTCCGGCCTGATGATCGATGCGAAGCTGGAAATCACCGTCATCGCGCAGGCGTAAGATCATTCAAACTCCGCGCCGTCCCGGATCTTCGCTTCGCTTCGCTGCGTCCGGGACGGCGCGTTGGACAGTTCTTTGCCCTGGCATCGATTTGCCGGCCTCCTTCAAGGGACCTTGTGAATGCAGGACATTCTCGTGCTTGGCGCCGGTATGGTGGGCGTTTCAACCGCGCTGGCGCTGCAGGGACGCGGGCACCGGGTGGTGCTGGCGGACAGGAGGCCACCGGGCGAGGAAACCAGCTACGGCAATGCCGGTGTCATTCAGGCCGAGGCCGCTGAGCCCTATGCCATGCCGCGTGATCTGCCGACGCTGCTGCGCTATGCCCTGGGGCAGAGCAATGACCTCGTCTGGTCACCGGCCGGCATTGCCTCGATGGCCCCTGCCCTCTGGCGCTATTTCCGGGCGTCGTCCCCGGCCCGGCACCGGGCAGTCTCTGCCGTTTACAGCCAGCTGACGGCCCAGGCCTGTGCCGCTCATGCGCCGCTGATCGAAGCCTCCGGCAGCGGCAATCTGATTGCGCGGGAGGGACTGGCCATTCTCCACCGGGACCTGAAGACATTTGAAACGGAGGCCGTTGAGGCCCGGCGTTTGCAGGAGGCCTATGGCGTGCCGTTCCGGGCTGTGGCCGGGGCTGCGTGGATGCGTGAAGAACCCTCGATGCGGCAAGCTCCTGCAGGCGTCATCCACTACACGGGCAGCTGGAGCTGTTCCGATCCCGGCGGCCTCACCAAGGCCTATGCCGCGCTCTTTGAAAGCCGTGGCGGCACAATCGCCGCCGCTGATGCCGCAACGCTGCGGCGGACCTCATCCGGCTGGCAGGTGGCGGGCGCGGAGGGGCCGCTCAGCGCGCAAGCCGTGGTGCTCTGCCTCGGCCCCTGGACGGGGCAGCTTCTGAAGCGCTTCGGCATCACCGTGCCGATGGTGCTGAAACGCGGCTATCACGCCCACTATCAGGCCCCGCAGATGCCGCGCCGTCCCTTCCTGGATGCCGCCAATGGCATTGTTGTGGCGGGCATGCGCAAGGGCCTGCGCCTCTCATCAGGGGCAGCGCTTGTGGTGCATGGTGCCAAGGCCGATCCGCGCCAGCTGCGCCGGGCCGAGGCCAGCGTCGGCGGGCTGATCGAACTGGGGCCGCGCATCGAGGAGCCGCAATGGTCCGGCACCCGCCCCTGTCTTCCGGGCATGCTGCCCATGGTGGGGCCAGTGCCGCGCGAAACAGGCCTGTGGGTGAACTTTGGCCATGGCCATCAGGGCTTTACATTGGGGCCGGTCACGGCGGATATCCTCGCCCGTGCGCTGGACGGGGAGCTGAAGCAGGATGCCCCCGGCACTTTGCCCCATGCCCTTTCCCCGGCCAGCCAGCTGTCCTGATCCTTCGGAGCCCTCCGGCCATGTCCAGAGCCAAAGACATTTTCGATGACGTGCAGGGCCTGGCCTTCGGCATCATCATGACCAGCCTCGGTGTCGTGTTCCTCAAGGCCGCCGGGCTGGTGACGGGGCAGCTGGCGGGCCTCTCGGTTCTTGTCTCCATGGCAACGCCCCTGCCCTTCGGTCTGGTGTTCTTCTGCGTCAACCTGCCCTTCTATCTGCTGGCCTGGCGGCGTCGCGGGGCGGGATTTACCCTGCGCACGCTGATATCCGTTGCAGGTATCTCGCTTCTCTCGCCGCTGCTGGGGAACCTGATCACCTTCCATCAGCTGCCCGTGCCGCTGGCAGGCGTTCTTGCAGGCTGCTGCTGCTCCATCGGCCTCATTGCCCTGTTCCGCCACAAGGCCAGCGCCGGCGGCATCGGCATTCTCGGCCTCTATCTGCAGGAAACCCGCGGCATCCCGGCCGGCTGGGTGCAGATGGCGCTGGATCTGCTCATCTTCACCGGCGCGCTCTTCGTCATCGCACCCGACAAGCTGATCTGGTCGCTCATGGGCGCCCTAATCATGAACCTGCTGATCGCCTGGAACTTCCGCCTGCCGAAGGCGCAAGAAGCGTAAGTTTGACGGCAGGGCTCCTTTTCTGTACTCTTTGAAGACATACGGAGATAAGTGCGATGCCCAGGGCCGCTGTTGAAGACAATGAACGCATGAACCTGCGCATCCCGGCGGAGGTGAAGGCAAAGCTTGCCCGTGCGGCAGCCCTGAAGCACACGGACCTTACCAGCTTCGTCACGCAAACGGCTTTGCGTGAAGCCGAAGCCGTGATTGAAGAGGCTGAATCCCTCAAGGCCTCCAGCCGGGATTTCACGAGGATCATGACGCTTCTTGAAAATCCGCCCAAGGCAAATGACCGTCTGGCTGCGGCCATCCACGCTCTGCCTGAATCATTGTGAACCTGCCCGGCTGGCATGAGGAGCCTGTGGCGAAGGCTCATGACCGCGACGCCTTTGATTGCGGGGATGCAGACCTCAATGTCTTCCTGCGGCGCTATGCACGCCAAAGCCATGAGATGAACGCCTCCAAGACCTTCTGTGCAATTTCCGATGCGCAGCCCAACCGCGTTCTCGGTTTCTACACACTCGCTCCGGCCAGTGTCGACTATGCCGAGGTTCCCTCTCACATGACACGGCGGATTGCCCGGCATGAAGTGCCCGGCTTCCGTCTGGCCCGGCTGGCCGTCGATGTTTCCATGGCGGGCAAGGGTCTTGGCGGCCAGTTGCTGGCGGCTGCCGCCCTCAGATGCCTGCGCCTTGCAAATGACGGTGGTGGCCTGTTGCTGATCATCGATGCCAAATCGGACCGGGCAGCGTCCTGGTACCGGAGCTTTGGCGCCGAGCCCTTGCAGGACAGCCCCCTGACGCTGGTCATTCCACTGGCAACCTTTGCCCCGGGCCTCAAAACCAAAGGCCTTCTATAGCTCACAAACCGCGCCCTTCATGAGTTATAGAACACCAGTCTATAGCCCATCCCCTACTCCACCGGCCCGCTGCCGCGCATCTTCTTGATCGTGCCGCGGTGTTTCTTGCCTTCGACGCGGCGGCGTTTGGAGGCGAGCGTCGGCCGGGTCGCCTTGCGGGGCTTGTCGCGGTGGGCAGCGCGCGCCAGCAACTCAATCAGCCGGGCCAGTGCGTCGTCCCGGTTCATCTGCTGGGTGCGGAACCGGTCGGCCTGAATGATGATCTCGCCGCTGCGCGTCAGCCGGCTGCCAGCAAGCTCTGCTGCACGTGCCTTCACATCCTCCGGCAGGCTGGTGTTGCCGGCAAGATCGAAACGCAGTTGCACGGCCGTCGAAACCTTGTTGACGTTCTGCCCGCCCGGACCGGAGGCGCGGATGAAATCCTCGCGCAGGTCCGCTTCCTCGATGAAAAGCCGTCCGGTCACGGGAATGCGGCCGCGCGGCGGCATGCCGTTCTCTTCCGCCATAGTCCCGCCTCCTTTGCTCCCGTCCGCCTGCATTGCGGCGGATTTGCGCCGACCAGTCTTAAAAAGATTTAACAAAACAATGGCTTGGCAGAATGCTCGGAAAGGCGGATGCTGATCTTGCCTTCCGGAGCGGCCAGCCAAGCCCTCCCCCACAGCGCTCCACGCGCCGCTCCGGGCAAGGCGGATGCTTCCTGCAGGCCCTTATGGCCTGATAACCCAGGAGTTGGTGAAATGAAACTGCAGAAGATGATTGCCCCGGTCCTTGCCGCTTCCTTCCTTGCCACCATGGCAGGCGGCGCATTCGCAGCCACCACGATGAAGCGGGCGGACACCGGTGCACCTGCACAGCACCAGACGCAGCTGCTGACGAAGACTTCGGCCACCAAACCGGCCGCAGCCGCCCAGACGGGCAAGACACAGCAGAAGTCCGCAAGCAGCGGCACGGCCTCCAGTGCCTCTGGCACGGCGCTTCACAAGAAGAAGGGCTGAGCCTTGACCGCCCATCCCGTCAGGAGATCCCCGCCCTGACGCTCCCTGCGGTCTCTCAAGACATCTGACCTCCCGCAAGGGCTGCGGCGCTGCCACTGGCGCCGCAGCCTTTCGCGTTTCAGCCGTATCCCTTTCAGGCAGGTTTCAGCCCCAGCGCGGACAGCACCAGTCCGCAGACCGTCTCCGCCGCCCCTTCGCGGAACTCCGGGTCTTCCAGCGATTTGCCGGTCACCATGCGGATCTGGGTTTCGAAATCGGCATAGTGCTGTGTCATGGCCCAGATCATGAAGATGAGATGCACCGGATCGGCGGGCCGGATCAGCCCCTTGTCCATCCAGAGCCGGATGACACCGGCCTTCTCGCGCACCAGCTCCTTCAGATCCTCCTCCAGCACCTTGCGGATGCGCGGGGCGCCCTGCAGCACCTCGTTGGCAAAGAGGCGCGAGGCTTCCGGCAGATCCGCGGACATCTGCAGCTTCTGGCGGATATAGGCGGTCAGTTCCGAGGCCGGATCGCCCTCCGGATCAAGACGGCGCAAGGGGGCAAGCCAGACCTCGAGAATATAGGCCAGAACCGCCTCATAAATCTCTGTCTTGGAGCGGAAGTAATAGAGCAGGTTCGACTTGGACATGCCCGCCCCGCCGGCAATTGCTTCCAGCGTTGCGCCGGAAAAGCCAAGGCGGGAGAATTCGGCCAGCGCCGCATCCAGCAGGCGGCTGCGGTTCAGTTCCTGAATGCGGCTGAGATTGCCATCCTCGTTCTGCGCCGCAGCGCCCGTGCTGCGGGCCGTGCGGGTGCGCGGGCGCGGCGTGCGGGCACGGGCCGGAGGATGGCCGGAAGAAGTCTGATCCGTCATGCCGCACTGTCTCCACCCTGAGCCCCGGCGCAAGCCTTGGGCCTTATGCCGACGCCCGATAGCACGATTCGCACCACGTTCTCCCGGGCCAAGGCGAACTGTGCCTCCGACAGGGGCGCTCCGCCGTTCAGCGTCTCGATCTGATGAATGAAGTCAGCGTAGTGCTGGGTCGTCGCCCAGATCATGTAGAGCAGCGTGCGCGGGTCGACCGGGTCCATCCGCCCCTCCGCCACCCAGCGGTCGATGATGGCAATGCGGCTGGCGGTCCAGTCGCGCAGCGTGGTTTCGAGATAGTCCTGGATGACGGGCGCCCGGTGCAGGATCTCGTTGGCCCAGACCTTTGAGCCCATCGGATGCTGCCGGGAAATGTCCATCTTGGTGGTGATGTAGCGGGTCAGAGCCTCTTCCGGGTCCTCGCAGTCATCGAAGGAATTGGCCGCTTCCAGCCAGATCGTGAAGATGTTTTCCACCACCTGCCGGTACAGCGCTTCCTTGGTGGCGAAGTAGTAATGCAGGTTCGCCTTGGGGATGCCGGCCCGGGCGGCGATCATGCCCGTGGTGGCGCCCCGGTAGCCGTGCTCAGCGAACACCGCTTCGGCCGCCTCAAGGATCGCCCGTTCGGTTTCCGCCCGCGCTGTGCTCCGGCTGGATGGCTTGCGCTCCATTGCCCCCCGCTTCCTGTCCCCGCTGCTGGCCAGCCTATTGCGGCGCAGCACATCTGTGGTCAGATTTTCATCCTGCCGATGAAATTATCATCTTGACCGTCTGGTCAAGGATTCATACGCTCCTTGACCAATTGGTCAGGTTTCTTTCGAGCCCTCTCGAAGGCTCCTGGCCGCCAAACACAAGACCCCGAACGGGGCATATCCAGAGATCGACCGGCCCGCACGCGGCAACAAGACTGCGGCAGGCCATGAAGGGAACAGCGCAGGTGCAAAATCGCAAGACGATGACGGACAACCGTGCCCGGCACTGCTAGGCTCAGGCTACCCGTGTTCGCCTGAAGCCGAACCCGTGTGCAAGTTTGCTGCAGCCACGACCGTGTTTCCGTGCCGCATCGGGCCGGAACCGGCAAGGAGGAACTATGTCTGACAAGGCCGCGTCCGCTGCCATTCCCAACAATCTGGAAGCCTTCTGGATGCCGTTCACCTCGAACCGCCAGTTCAAGAAGGCGCCGCGCATGTTCGTCGCGGCCAAGGACATGCATTACACCACGGCCGAGGGCAACAAGGTGCTGGACGGCACGGCCGGCCTGTGGTGCTGCAACGCGGGCCACTCGCGCCCGCGCATCGTGGAAGCGGTGCAGAAGCAGATCGCCGAGCTGGATTATGCCCCGGCCTTCCAGATGGGCCATCCCAAGGCCTTTGAACTGGCGGCCCGCCTTGCCGCCATGCTGCCCTCGCCGATGGACCACGTGTTCTTCACCAACTCGGGTTCGGAAAGCGTCGATACGGCGCTGAAGATCGCGCTCGCCTATCAGCGCGCTATCGGCCAGGGCACCCGCACCCGGCTGATCGGGCGCGAGCGCGGCTATCACGGTGTTGGCTTCGGCGGCATTTCCGTTGGCGGCATCGTCAACAACCGCAAGCATTTCGGCACCATGCTGACCGGCGTCGATCACATCCGCCACACCCATGACCCCGTCCGCAATGCCTTCTCGCGCGGCGAGCCGGAGCATGGCGCGGAATTTGCCGATGACCTGATCAAGGTCATCCAGCTGCATGATCCCTCAACCATCGCCGCCGTCATCGTCGAGCCGGTGGCCGGGTCCACGGGCGTTCTGATCCCGCCGAAGGGATACCTCAAGCGCCTGCGCGAGCTTTGCACCCAGCATGGCATCCTGCTGATCTTCGACGAAGTGATCACCGGTTTCGGCCGCATCGGCACGCCGTTTGCCACCGATTATTTCGACGTGATGCCGGACATGATCACCACGGCCAAGGGCATCACCTCGGGCGTCATTCCGATGGGCGCCGTGTTCTGCACCAGGCAGATCTACGAGACCTTCATGACCGGCCCGGAGCACATGATCGAGCTGTTCCACGGCTATACTTACTCGGCCCATCCGGTCGCCTGCGCCGCAGCGCTCGCCACCCTCGACACTTACGAGGAAGAGGGCCTGCTGACCCGTGCAGCCGATCTTGCCTCCTACTGGGAAGCGGCGGTGCACTCGCTGAAGGACTGCCCGCATGTCATCGACATCCGCAACCTCGGCCTCATCGGCGCCATCGAGCTGGAATCGATCCCCGGCGAGCCGACGAAGCGCGCCTTCTCGGCCTTCCTGAAGGCCTATGAGGACGGCATCCTCATCCGCACCACGGGCGACATCATCGCCCTGTCGCCGCCGCTGATCATCTCCAAGGAGCAGATCGACGAGCTGTTCGGCAAGCTGCGCAAGGTGCTGGAAAACAACATCTGATGAAGCGTTGCGTCAGGGCGGGACCACCTGCCCTGACGCGGCACCAAAGCCCCGCAAACAACAAGATGATGCCAGACCGCCGCCAGTCCCCGCTTGCGCGCTCCAAGGCAGAACCCGGAAACGCGACCCATGAAGACCATTCACAACATCATCGCCGGCAAGGAAACGCCCGTCACCTCCGGCAAGGTTTCGCCCGTGTTCAACCCGGCAACCGGCGAGCAGGTGGCCGAACTCGGCCTGTCCAATGCCGCCGATGTGGCCACTGCCATTGCTGCGGCCAAGGCGGCCTTCCCGGCCTGGCGCGACACGCCGCCCTTGAAGCGCGCGCGGTTCATGTTCCGCTTCAAGGAACTTCTGACAGCCAACGCGGACAACATCGCAAGGGCGATCTCCGCCGAACATGGCAAGACCCATGACGATGCGCTGGGGGAAGTGGCACGCGGCATCGAAGTCGTTGAATTTGCCTGCGGCATTCCGCATCTGCTGAAGGGCGACTTCGCCCGCAACGTTGGCCCTGCCATCGACAGCTATTGCGACCGCCAGCCGCTGGGTGTTGTCGCCGGCATCACGCCGTTCAATTTCCCGGCCATGGTGCCGCTGTGGATGTATCCGATCTCCGTTGCCTGCGGAAACACCTTCATCCTGAAGCCGTCCGAGCGCGATCCTGCCGCCGTCATGGTGGTCTATGAGCTGTTCCGTGAGGCCGGATTCCCGGAAGGCGTGCTCAACGTGGTGCATGGCGGCAAGGACGCCGTGGATGTGCTGCTCACCCATCCGGATGTGAAGGCTGTCTCCTTCGTCGGCTCCACCCCGATTGCCGAATATGTCTATGCCACCGGCACCGCCCATGGAAAGCGCGTGCAGGCGCTTGGCGGGGCGAAGAACCACATGATCATCATGCCCGACGCGGACATGGATCAGGCCGCCGACGCACTGATGGGCGCAGGCTACGGCTCCGCCGGTGAGCGCTGCATGGCCATTTCCGTCGCCGTGCCGATTGGCGAGAGGACCGCCGATGCCTTGATCGAAAGGCTGGTGCCGCGTGTGCAGGCCCTCAAGATCGGCCCGGCCACGGACAAGGACGCCGAGATGGGCCCGGTCATCACCGAGGCGCACAAGCGCAAGGTTCTGGGTTACATCGACCAGGGCGTCAAGGAAGGTGCAGAGCTGCTGGTTGATGGCCGTGGCTTCTCGCTGCAGGGCTATGAAAACGGCTATTTCGTCGGCGGCACCCTGTTCGACCGGGTGACACCGGACATGACCATCTACAAGGAAGAAATCTTCGGCCCGGTGCTCTCCGTGGTGCGGGCCAAGGGCTATGACGAGGCGCTCGACCTCATCAACACCCACGAATATGGCAACGGCACAGCCATCTTCACCCGCGACGGTGACGCCGCCCGCGCCTTTGCCGACCGGATCGAGGTGGGCATGGTGGGCATCAACGTGCCGATCCCGGTGCCGGTCGCCTATTTCTCCTTCGGCGGCTGGAAGCGCTCGCTCTTCGGCGATCACTCCATCTACGGCCCGGAAGGAGTGCGCTTCAACACCCGCCTCAAGACGGTGACCACCCGCTGGCCGGCCGGCATCAAGGACGGCGCGGTCTTCACCTTCCCCAGCCTCGACTGAGGCTGGCCAGAAGACCGGATCCCGCCAGCGGCGCAATTTTCAAGGCAGAGCACGATGACAGCACTCGGACAGAACCTGAAGATCAACCCGGACCGGCTGTGGGACAGCCTGATGGACATGGCCAAGATCGGTCCGGGCATCGCGGGCGGCAACAACCGCCAGACCCTGACGGATGCCGATGCCGAGGGGCGCAGGCTGTTCCAGTCCTGGTGCGAGGACGCGGGGCTGACCATGGGCGTCGACAAGATGGGCACCATGTTCATGACCCGGCCGGGCACCGATCCGGACGCCCTGCCCGTCTATGTGGGCTCGCATCTCGACACCCAGCCGACCGGCGGCAAATATGACGGCGTGCTCGGCGTTCTGGCCGGGCTGGAGCTGGTGCGCACGCTGAATGATCTCAGCATCAAGACGAAGCATCCCATCGTTGTCACCAACTGGGCCAACGAGGAAGGCGCCCGCTTTGCTCCTGCGATGCTCGCCTCCGGCGTTTTCGCCGGGGTGCACAGCCTTGACTATGCCTATGGCCGCAAGGATCCGGAGGGCAAAACCTATGGCGATGAGCTGAAGCGCATCGGCTGGGTTGGCGAGGAAGAGGTGGGTGCCCGCAAGATGCACGCCTATTACGAGCTGCACATCGAGCAGGGGCCGATCCTTGAAGCTGAGGGCAAGCAGATCGGCGTCGTCACCCATTGCCAGGGCCTGTGGTGGCTGGAATTCACCCTGACAGGCCGCGAGGCGCACACCGGCTCCACGCCCATGAACCTGCGCGTCAACGCCGGTCTTGCCATGTCGCGCATTCTGGAAATGGTCCAGACGGTCGCCATGGACCACCAGCCGGGCGCCGTTGGCGGCGTCGGTCAGGTGTTCTTCTCGCCCAACTCCCGCAACGTGCTGCCCGGTCAGGTGGTCTTCACCGTCGACATCCGCACGCCGGACCTTGCCAAACTCACCGCCATGCGCGCCCGCATTGAGGCGGAAGCGGCCACCATCTGCGAGGCGCTCGGCGTCGGCTGTTCGGTGGAGGCTGTCGGCCATTTCGATCCGGTCACCTTCGATCCGAAGCTCGTCTCCAGCGTGCGCTCCGCCGCCGAACGGCTCGGCTACAGCCACATGAACATCATCTCGGGCGCCGGCCACGACGCTTGCTGGGCGGCCAAGGTCGCCCCCGCCACCATGATCATGTGCCCCTGCGTGGGCGGGCTCTCGCATAACGAGGCGGAAGAGATTTCCAAGGAATGGGCGGGCGCGGGCTGTGATGTTCTGCTGCATGCCGTGCTGGAGACGGCGGAGGTCGTGGGGTGAGAGAGGGCACTCTCGACCCGCTCCTCTCCATCGTCATCCCGGATCTGCGCTGCGCTTGTCCGGGATGACGATCGAGAGGGGGAAGACCATTACTCGAACCACAGAAAGCACCGCATGACATCGCTGCGCATCGCCATCGAAACACCTGACCAGCCCGAGGTTCTGGAGCTTCTGGCGCAGTCGGATGCCTATGCGGACAGTCTCTATCCGCCGGAGGGCAATTTCGGCTCGCCGCTTGAGGATTTGATGCGGGCCGACGTGGATTTCATCGTTGTGCGCAAGGCGGATGGTGAGGCGATCGGCTGCGGGGCGGTGAAGTGGTTCGAAAAAGGCAGCGGCGAGCTGAAGCGCATTTTCGTTGATCCGGCCGCACGCGGCATGGGCGCCGGACGGGCGCTGATGGAAAAGCTGGAACATGTGGCGCGGGAGCGCGGTGTCCGGCAGCTTTATCTGGAAACGGGCGAGCTCAATGTGGAGGCGGTGCGCATGTACAAGGCGTTCGGTTATGCGCCCTGCGGGCCTTTCGGGCCCTATGAGGACAATCCCTACAGCCTGTTCATGAGCCGAAGCATCGAGCAAAACTGACACGAAGACAGCCGCGCGATGCCTCGCGAAGGGGCAACAGCGCGGAAACGGAAAAAGGGGAACAGACATGGCAAGCACTGTGATCAAGGGCGGAACCGTGGTGACCGCCGACCTCACCTACGAGGCCGATGTGAAGGTCGAAGGTGGCAGGATCATCGAGATCGGCAGGAACCTCTCCGGCGATACCGTGCTGGATGCCACGGGCTGCTATGTCATGCCGGGCGGCATCGACCCGCATACCCACCTCGAAATGCCCTTCATGGGCACCTATTCCGCCGATGACTTCGACAGCGGCACCCGTGCGGCGCTGGCCGGCGGCACCACGATGGTGGTGGATTTTGCCCTGCCCTCGCCCGGCCAATCGCTGCTGGAGGCGCTGTCCATGTGGGACAACAAGTCCACCCGCGCCCATTGCGACTACTCCTTCCACATGGCGATCACCTGGTGGGGCGAGACGGTCTTCAACGAGATGGAGACCATTGTCCGCGAGAAAGGCATCAACACCTTCAAGCACTTCATGGCCTACAAGGGCGCGCTGATGGTGAATGACGACGAGATGTTCGCCTCGTTCCAGCGCTGCGCCGAGCTGGGCGCCCTGCCGCTCGTCCATGCGGAAAACGGCGATGTGGTCGCCTCGCTGCAGCAGAAGCTGCTGGCCGAGGGCAACAACGGGCCGGAGGCGCATGCTTATTCCCGCCCGCCGGAAGTGGAAGGCGAAGCCACCAACCGCGCCATCATGATTGCCGACATGGCGGGCGTGCCGGTCTATATCGTCCACACTTCGTCCGAACAGGCGCATGAGGCGATCCGCCGGGCGCGCCAGAACGGCATCCGTGCCTATGGCGAGCCGCTGATCCAGCACCTGACGCTGGATGACAGCGAATACCGCCATGCCGACTGGGACCACGCCGCCCGCCGGGTGATGAGCCCGCCGTTCCGCGACAGGAAGCATCAGGACAGCCTCTGGGCCGGCCTTGCCTCCGGCTCGCTGCAGGTGGTGGCGACGGACCACTGCGCCTTTACCACGGATCAGAAGCGCTTCGGCCTTGGCGACTTCACCAAGATCCCGAACGGCACCGGCGGCCTGGAAGACCGCATGCCCATGCTGTGGACCTATGGCGTTGCGACCGGCCGGCTGACGATGAACGAATTCGTCGCCGTCACTTCCACCAACATCGCCAAGATCATGAACATGTATCCGAAGAAAGGCGCCATTCTCGTGGGCGCGGATGCGGATATCGTGGTCTGGGACCCGGCGAAGGAAAAGACCATTTCCGCCGCCAGCCAGCAGTCGGCCATCGACTACAACGTCTTCGAAGGCAAGACGGTGAAGGGCCTGCCCCGCTTCACCCTCACCCGTGGCCGTGTGGCCGTGGAAGACGGCACGGTGCGCCCGCAGGAAGGCCACGGCCAGTTCGTCAAGCGCGAGCCCTATCAGGCGGTCAACAAGGCGCTTTCCACCTGGAAGGAACTCACCGCCCCCCGCAAGGTGGAGCGCACCGGCATTCCGGCGAGCGGAGTGTAAGACAGACCATGGCCGTCCGTCTCCCCGGCCCTTGTGCCTTCGTCATGCTTCTGCTTTGCGGCAGTGCCCTGGCTGCAGGCGGCCCGGGCCGGCTCGACGGACGTTACGGGGATCAGGAGGGCTGCATCCTTGCACGCACCGGCAGCACGGCGGGAGACGGTTTTTTCTTTCTGATGGATGATGAGGGCATTTCAACCGCCGTGTCATATTGCGCCTTTTCGGCCGAGCGCAAGACAGGCGCAGGCGGCATTGAAATCGAGGCGCAATGCCGCGAGGAGGGCGAGGAAGAAGTGGTGCCATTCCCCCTCATCCTCTCGCAGCAGGCAGATGGCTATCTTGTCACCTTTCCGGACGGAATGAGCTGGGGGCCACTGATGCGGTGCCTGCCGTAAGCTGGCAGAAGAGCAGTGAAAATGGGCGAGAGGCATCCGCATGACACGGGGAAAATCCGGCGGCGGATGAGCAGCAACAGCGGGGAACGATGAACGTGACGAGTGGAGCAGTTGAGCGGCCAGCCGCCTCCCAGCCGGTGATTTCGGCGAAGGATCTGTGCCTGACCTTCGAGACGAATGACGGGCCGGTCCATGCCCTGTCGAACATAAATCTGGACATTGCCAAGGGCGACTTCGTCTCCTTCATCGGCCCTTCGGGTTGCGGCAAGACCACGCTGCTGCGCGTCATCGCCGATCTGGAGCAGAAGACCTCCGGCGAGATCAGCGTCAACGGCACCACCCCGGAAAATGCCCGCCTCGACCGTTCATACGGCTATGTGTTTCAGGCCGCCGCGCTCTATCCCTGGCGCACCATCGAGAAGAACATCGCCCTGCCGCTGGAAATCATGGGCCTTGCCAGGGCGGAGCAGCGCAGGCGCATTGCCGACGTGCTGGAGCTGGTGGAACTCGGCGGCTTTGCCCGCAAATACCCCTGGCAGCTCTCCGGCGGCATGCAGCAGCGCGCCTCCATCGCCCGAGCCCTTGCCGTGCAGCCAGATCTTCTGCTGATGGACGAGCCCTTCGGCGCGCTGGACGAAATCGTGCGCGATCACCTCAATGACCAGCTGCACCAGCTCTGGGCCAAGACGAACAAGACGGTCGTCTTCGTCACCCACTCCATCCCGGAAGCGGTCTATCTCTCCACCAAGATCGTCGTCCTGTGCCCGCGCCCGGGCCGGATCTATGACATCATCGAAAGCGACCTGCCGCGCCAGCGGACGCTGGACATGCGCGAGAGCCCGGAATTCCTGAGGATCGCCCACCGCGTGCGCGAAGGGCTGAAGGCGGGGCATGCCTATGATGACTGACAAGGGCAAAACCGCACGGCTTCTTTCGGGCTCCACCCTGCCCGTCCTCACTCTGCTATTGGCGATCATCGGCCTCTGGTATGTGGCAACGGTCGCCCTCAATGCTCCGTTCCAGCGCGACATCTATGCCCGCGCCGGCCAGACGGATGTGCCCTTCACCCAGCTTGTGGCCGATACCATGATGCAGGAGCGGCCCGTCATGCCTTCGCCGCAGCAAGTGGCGGTGGAAATCTGGGACACGACGGTCAACAGGCGCATCACCTCCAACCGCAGCCTGTTCTACCACACCGGCATCACCCTCTCCTCGACGCTGACCGGCTTTGCCATGGGAACGCTGCTGGGCATTCTTCTGGCGGTCGGGATCGTGCACAGCCGCGTTCTGGACAAGTCGCTCATGCCCTGGGTGATCACGTCCCAGACCATTCCGATCCTGGCGATTGCGCCCATGATCATCGTCGTCCTCAATGCCGTGGGGATTTCGGGGCTTCTGCCCAAGGCCATGATCTCGACCTACCTGTCCTTCTTTCCTGTGACCGTAGGCATGGTGAAGGGGTTGCGCTCGCCGGAAATCATCCACATGGACCTGATGCACACCTATTCGGCGACGAAGCTTGAAACCTTCTGGAAGCTGCGCCTGCCCTATGCGGTGCCCTATCTCTTCACCTCGATGAAGGTCGGGATTGCCGCAAGCCTTGTTGGCGCCATCGTTGGCGAGCTGCCGACCGGGGCCGTCGCAGGCCTGGGGGCGCGGCTGCTGGCCGGGTCTTATTACGGCCAGACGGTGCAGATCTGGTCGGCGCTGATCATGGCTGCCGTTCTCGCCGGGCTTCTGGTTTCCCTCATCGGCCTTGCCGAAAAGATCACCCTCCGCCGCATGGGGATGAGCCGATGATCCAGTCCCAGCACAGCACCTCCTTCAGCAGCACCTCCTTCAGCAGCACGGCGTTCATTGCCGGTGCCAGTCTGCTTCTCACCGTCATTGGCCTCACCAGCATCATCTTCGCGCCGGATCTCGGCGTGGTCGAAATGCCGCGTGTTGCCATCGCAGTCAGCCTCATGGCCATCATGGGCGTGCGCATCATGCTCGGCTTCCAGCAGAACCGCATCGGTGATGTGGCCATCGGCATCGTCACCGCCATATCCGCCCTGCTGCTGATCGGCGTTGCGCATCATCACCGCGGGCAGGCCGCTCCCGGTTTCTGGGCGCTGGTGGCGGCCATCTGGCTGTCCGCCTGGCTTCTGGCAAGCCGTCTCTCCGCCTGGCGGGGGCTTGGCAAGACGGCAGCACGCGTGGTCAATCTGGCCATCCCGCTCGTCTTCGGCCTGACGCTGCTGGCCCTCTGGGAGCTGATCACCGTTGGCGCCGGCGTGCCGCAGGTGCTGCTGCCTGCCCCCTCCGCCATCGGGTTGCGCATTGCCGGATCGCTGCCCATACTCTGGGCCGATTTCCAGCAGACATTTCTGAAGGCGGTAATCTTCGGCTATGTGGCGGGCTGCGGCTCGGGCTTTCTCGTGGCCCTCATCGCCGACCGGGTGCCCTTCCTGAAACGCGGCCTTTTGCCCATCGGCAATCTGGTCTCGGCCCTGCCGATCATCGGCGTCGCACCCATCATGGTCATGTGGTTTGGCTTTGACTGGCCGTCGAAGGCAGCCGTTGTCATCATCATGACCTTCTTCCCCATGCTGGTGAACACGGTGGCGGGCCTTGCCGCGGCCGATGCCATGCAGAAGGACCTGATGCGCACCTACGCGGCCAGCCACGGCCAGACGCTGGTGAAGCTGCGCCTGCCCATGGCGTTGCCCTTCATCTTCAACGCGCTGAAGATCAACTCCACCCTCGCCCTTATCGGCGCCATCGTGGCGGAGTTCTTCGGCACCCCCATCGTCGGCATGGGCTTCCGCATCTCGACGGAAGTGGGGCGGATGAACCTCGACATGGTCTGGGCGGAAATCGCCGTGGCGGCGCTGGCTGGCTCCCTGTTCTACGCCGCTGTTTCGGCGGTGGAACGCTGGGCCACCTTCTGGCACCCGTCCCAGAGAGGGTGAGCGAAAACAGGCCCCGCCGCTTCACGCGGGGCCTGCAAGCCGGTAAGGTCCGGGTCCCGACATTCCCTCCCTACCGGATTCTCCCATGAAACCTGGCCGCGATATTTCCGTTCTCATCGACATCATGGCGGCGCTGCGCACGCCGGTGACCGGTTGCCCCTGGGACCTGGAGCAGGACTTCGGAACCATCGCGCCCTACACGGTGGAAGAAGCCTATGAGGTGGCGGAAGCCATCAGCCGCAACGATCTGGATGATCTGCGCGAGGAGCTGGGCGACCTGCTGCTGCAGGTGGTCTATCACGCCCGCATGGCCGAGGAAGACGGCGCCTTCAGCTTCCCCGATGTGGTCGAGGCGATCACGAAAAAGATGATCCGCCGTCATCCGCATGTCTTCGGCAGCGAGGAAGCCCGCTCCTCCGGCATGGCCAAGGGCATGTGGGACCGGATCAAGGCCGAGGAGAAGGCCGAGCGCAAGGCCCGCCGCGTCGCCATGGGCCTTCCGGACACCGAACCCGGCTATCTCGACGCGGTGCCTTCTGCCTTCCCTGCCCTGATGGAAGCGGAAAAGATCCAGCGCCGCGCGGCAAAGGTTGGGTTTGACTGGGAGACGCTCGCCCCGGTCTTTGCCAAGATCCGCGAGGAACTGGACGAACTGGAAGCGGAACTCACGGACCATACACCGCCGGCAGTCACCGGTTCCGTTCCCGATGCGGTAAAGGACGAGTTGGGCGACGTGCTCTTTGCCGTTGCCAACCTCGCCCGCCATCTCGAAGTGGAGCCGGAAGCGGCCCTGAAGCGGACCAACGCCAAGTTCCGCCGCCGCTTCGCCGCCATCGAAGCCGAAGCTGCCCGGCGCGGCACCACGCTGGAAGCGCTCACTCTGGACGAAATGGAAGAGATCTGGCAGGCGGCAAAGGGAAAGTAAGGCGGCTAATCACCTAGGCACCGTCCCGCGCAAACGCAGCGCGAGCCGGGAACCACTCGTTTCCAGAGCGGTGGATGTCTTGCGAAATCATCAGGCAAACTGGCTTGAGAGCCCCTCAAACGCTCTGCAAGCGAGTGGATCCCGGGTCCTCACTGCGTTCGGCCCGGGATGACCGCTGTTCGTGTGGCAATGCCAAATCCCGATAAGCTTAACTCATCGGGATTTGGTCAAGCCCGTGCGGCGTTTGAGCCTTTTCAAGGCGTGATGCGTCAGCATCTCAGAGCCTTGGTATAAAGGCGCCAGCCGTTTCCCGCCGCCCCTATTGCTCTGCGTCTCAATCCGCCCCGGAGATATAGGCGCCGTAGCGGCTGCGGAACGGGCCTTTCTGCTTGTCGGAAATGCGCACCGTCAGCTCGATAACCTCTTCGCCATCCACCCGCTCCAGCACCTCCCCCATCTGGTAGAGGCCCGCCAGCAGTTCGCCCTCCGTTACCGGGAGCGCAAGCTCGAAGCGGTCGTCGCCCACGGCCATGAAGGCCTCAATGCGGGACAGCAGCGCCGGGATGCCGTCTCCCGTCAAGGCCGAGAGCGCGATGGCGCCTTCCGGACCGTTGGCCTCCAGCAGCTTTGCACGGCGCTCGGGATCGAGGTTGTCGATCTTGTTCCACACTTCCACCACCGGCGCACCGGTCTGCGGATTGACGCCAAGGTCGGCCAGCGTGCGGCCCACATCCACCGACTGGGCGTCGCTGTCCTCGTGCGAGATGTCGCGCACATGCAGGATGAGATCGGCTTCCAGCACCTCTTCCAGCGTGGCGCGGAAGGCGGCGACCAGATGGGTCGGCAGTTCGGAGATGAAGCCCACCGTGTCGGACAGGATCACCTCGCGCCCATGCGGCAGGCGGATGCGGCGCAGCGTCGGGTCCAGCGTGGCGAACAGCAGGTCCTTGGCGAACACATCCGACTGGGTCAGCCGGTTGAACAGCGTCGACTTTCCGGCGTTGGTGTAGCCGACCAGCGCGATGACCGGCTGCGGGATCTTCTTGCGCTTCTTGCGGTGCAGGTCGCGGGTGCGGCGCACCTGCTCCAGCTCCCGCTCCAGCCGCATGATCTTGTCCTGGATCTGGCGCCTGTCCGCCTCGATCTGGGTTTCGCCGGGGCCACCCATGAAGCCGACACCGCCGCGCTGGCGCTCAAGGTGGGTCCAGGAGCGGACCAGGCGGCTCTTCTGCCAGGTCAGATGGGCAAGGTCCACCTGCAGGCGGCCTTCCTTGGTGCGGGCGCGGGCGCCGAAGATCTCCAGGATCAGACCGGTCCGGTCGATCACCTTGGTCTTCATCGCCTTTTCGAGATTTCGCTGCTGGATCGGCGTCAGCGCATGGTCGATCACGACCACGTCCACATCGCCCTCTTCCGCTGCACGCGCGATTTCCTCTACCTTGCCGGGGCCCAGCAGGGTTGCCGGGCGCGGCGTGTGGATGCGCGCGATGGAGGCGGAAACGATCTCAAGCTCAATGGCGGCGCACAGGCCGACGGCTTCTTCCAGCCGCGCCTCGGGCGTGCGCGCGGGCGGCGGTGTGCCTTCAAAGCCTTTGGGAAGCCGTTCCGGCAGAACAGGCTCGATCACCAGCGCCCGGGAAGACGGTCCCTTGAAGACGAGTTCACCACCGGAGGCGGCGGGCTCACCATGGCCACCGTCCCTGCCCCGGCTGTCTTCCCCGTCCAGCCAGTCCTGATCTTCAAATTCGTTGCCGGAGCTGCCCTCTCCGGCCTGTCTGTTCTTGCGAGCCAATCAGGCGCCTGCTTTTTCGGCGCCTTCTTCACCGCCTTCGAACAGCTGCACGGGGCCGTTCGGCATGATGGTCGAAATGGCATGCTTGTAGACAAGCTGGGAATGACCATCCCGGCGCAAAAGAACGCAGAAATTATCAAACCACGTCACCACGCCCTGCAGCTTCACGCCGTTGATGAGGAAGATCGTCAGCGGAACTTTCTGCTTGCGAAGGTAGTTGAGGAAGGTGTCCTGCAGATTCTGTGCACGCTCAGCCATGAGTCTTCTTATCCTGTTTCTGTCGTCCGCGGCCGGGGCATCTGACATGTTCTTGTTGTGCGACCGGCAAACGAGGCAAAAAACACAAACGTAAGCGCCTCTCCCGGATGAACCGGGCGCCGGTGTTCAAGTTTACAACAAGTTTCGCCCGTTACCCCAGCACTATTTCATATCATCAATATATTTCATCAAGATGGGTCGCCGTGTGGAACTGCTTGCGCAGCTCCGTCGCAACAGTTCCCGGATGGCCGTTGCCGATCGAAGCCCCATCGAGACTGACCACCGGCATGCAGATGGTGGAGGCGGCAGTCACGAAAGCCTCACGCGCGGTCTTGGCCTCTTCCAGCGAGAACGGCCGCTCCTCAAAGCGCAGGCCCTCACGCTCAACCAGATCCAGAACCACGCTGCGGGTGATGCCGCGCAGAATGCCGCTTTCGGCCGGGCGCGTCACCAGCACGCCGTCCTTGGTCACGATCCAGGCGTTGGTCGAACCGCCTTCGGTGACATTGCCATCCTGATCGACATACCAGACTTCCTTGGCGCCCTGCTCGCGGGCATATTGCTTGGCCAGCACGTTCGGCAGCAGGCCCACGGTCTTGATGTCCACGCGCGGCCAGCGGTTTTCCGGGTGGCTGACAACGGCAATGCCGGTTTCGGCCTGCTTGTCGGAGGCTGCCGGGTTCGTCGGCTTGGCCGTGATCACCAGCGTCGGCGCAATGGGCGTCAGCGGGAAGAAGTGATCGCGCCGGGCCACACCGCGCGTCACCTGCATGTAGACGATACCGTTGCGCACCTTGTTGCGGCGGATGACTTCCTTCAGAACCAGCGTCAGCGGCTTATGTTCCATCGGCATGGGGATGCGCAGCTCGCTGCAGGAGCGCTCCAGACGCGCCAGATGGCGCGGGCCATCGACCAGATTGCCCTGCCAGACCTCGCAGACCTCATAGACGCCATCGGCAAACTGATAGCCACGGTCTTCCACATGCACGGCGGCCGAAGAGTGCGGCAGGTACTGTCCATTCACATAGGCAATGCGGCTCATGAGAACTCCTTACGGCAAAGGCCGGAGCGTTGGGCGGGCAAGGCGGGAGGCGGATACGGAAGGGTACCCTTTCGGCACATCCTGACCGGCGGATCAGAAGAATTCAAGGCTGACGCGGAACATCTGCTCCACCTGGCGCACCCGGTTGGCCATGGCAAACATGACGATCCGGTCGCGCGCCTGGATCTGCACATCGCCATTGGGGGTCAGCACCTTGCCATTGCGGAACACCGCACCAATGCGGATACCGTCCTGCAGGTCAACTTCCCGCAAGGGACGGCCGACCAGCGGCGAAGTTTCCAGCGCTTCGGCCTCGATGATCTCCGCCGCGCCATTGTGCAGCGACTGGACGCCGCGGATGCGTCCCCGGCGCACATGCTGGAGAATGCGGGAAATCGTCACCGCACGCGGATTGATGAAGGCATCGATCCCCAGCGCATTGGCAAAGGCCGGATAACTCGGGTTGTTGAGCAGCGACAGGTTGCGCTTGCAGCCGAGCTTCTTGGCCATGACGCAGGAGAGGATGTTCACCTCGTCATCATTGGTCAGCGTGATCATGGTATCGGCGGTTTCCACATCCGCTTCTTCCAGGATCCCCTGATCCAGCGCGCTGCCGTGAAGAATCACGGTGCGTTTCAGCTCATTGGCGATGCCGACAGCGCGCTCGCGGGACGATTCGATGATCTTCACACGGGTGGATGTCTGGCGCTGCTCAAGGGCGCGGGCCACGTAAAGGCCAATGTTGCCGCCGCCGGCAATGACGACACGAGTGGCCTCCGGTTCCTCGTGACCGAAGATGCCGAGGGTGCGGCGCACCTGATCGCGGCGGGCCACCACATAGGCAAGGTCGCCCACCAGCATGCTGTCGGAGCTTTTGGGTGCAAACAGCTTGCCGCCCCGGTTGATGCCGACGACCACGGAGCCAAGATCGGGGAACAGATCGGTCAGCTGGCGCAGCGGCGTGTCGACAACCGGGCAGTCTTCCTCGCAATTGACGCCGATGACCACGACCTGATCATCGGCAAAGCGCATGGTCTCCACCGCGCCGGGGAGCGACAGGCGGCGCAGCACCATGTCCCCCACCTCGATCTCGGGCGAGATGATCACGTCGATGGGCAGGTTTTCGCGGGCGAAGAGATTGCGCCAGCGGCCCTGGAGATAGCTCTGGGCGCGCACGCGCGCGACCTTGGTCGGCACATTGAAGAGGGAATGGGCCACCTGGCAGGCGACCATGTTCACCTCGTCATAGAGCGTGACGGCGATGATCATGTCCGCTTCGTCGGCACCGGCCTGCGCCAGCACATCCGGATGGGCGCCGTTGCCGACGAAACCGCGCACGTCGAGCTGATCACCGATGGCAGCAATCAGCTTGGACGACGAATCGATCACCGACACATCGTTCTGTTCCGCAGCCAGACGTTCGGCGATGCCGTAACCGACCTGCCCTGCCCCGCAAATGACGACCTTCATCGGTCACATGTCCCCGTTTGAAGCGCTTTCACGGCGCTTGTCTCACGATAGACCTAACGACTTCAGCTTGCGATGCAAGGCCGAACGTTCCATGCCCACGAATTCTGCGGTGCGCGAGATGTTGCCGCCAAAGCGCTTGATCTGCGCCTGAAGATATTCACGCTCGAACACTTCGCGTGCATCGCGCAGCGGCATGGACATCAGATGCTCGCCGCCGCCATTGGCCGGAAGGCTGGGCACCATGGAGCCGACTTCCGAAGGCAGGAGATCCGCCGTGATCACGGCCTCGGGATCGGCCCGGGTGAGGATCATCAGCCGCTCCACATTGTTGCGCAGCTGGCGGATGTTGCCGGGCCAGTCGTGGGTCTGCAGAACGGCCATGGCGTCATCGCCGATGCGGCGCATGGGAAGGCCAGCAGAGGCGGAGATCTGCTCCATGAAGTGACGCACCAGGATCGGCACATCCTCGCGCCGCTCGGCCAGCCCCGGCACACGCAGCGGCACCACGCCGAGACGGTGATAAAGATCCTCGCGGAAGGCGCCGCTGGCGATTTCCTCTTCGAGATTGCGGGCGGTCGAGGAGAGAATGCGCACGTCCACCTGCACGCGGGTGGAGCCGCCAAGGCGGGTGAAGGTCTGGTCCACCAGCACCCGCAGGATCTTGCCCTGCGTCTCGCGCGGCATGTCGGCCACTTCATCAAGATAGAGCGTGCCGCCATGCGCCTCTTCCAGAGCGCCAACCTTGCGCAGGTTGCCACCTTCGTCCTCGATGCCGAAGAGCTCCTCTTCCATGCGGTCGGGGGTGATGGTGGCGGCGTTGATGGCGACGAACGGCCCCTTGGCGCGCGGCGACAGCTCATGCACCTGCCGCGCCGCCAGTTCCTTGCCTGCGCCCGAGGGGCCGGAAATCAGAATGCGGCTGTTGGTGCCGGCGATCCGCTCGATGGTCTGGCGCAGCTGGTTGATGGCCGACGATTCGCCGATGAAGCGGGACGCATCGCCGCTGCGCTGTTTCAGGTCCCGGATCTCGCGCTTCAGCATGGAGGCTTCCAGCGCGCGCTCCGTGATCAGCAGCAGCCGGTCGGCCTTGAACGGCTTCTCGATATAGTCATAGGCGCCGCGCTTGATGGCGGAAACGGCGGTTTCCACATTGCCGTGGCCGGAAATGATGACGACCGGCAGATCCTTGTCCTGCGCCTTGATCTCGTCCAGCAGCGCCAGCCCGTCGAGGCGGCTGCCCTGAAGCCAGATGTCCAGCACCACGAGGGACGGCCGCCGCTCCTTGATGGCGGCAAGCGCCGTGTCACTGTCGCTGGCCGTGCGCGTGCCATAACCCTCGTCATCAAGGATGCCGGCGATCATCTCACGGATATCGGTCTCGTCATCGACGATCAGGATGTCATAGGCCATGGCTCGTCACTTGTTCTCTGGTCTCTGATTGGGATCCGGACTGCGCTCTTCCGGCCTGCGCCGTGCTGTCTTCTGCGGCGGGCGGTCCAATGATGAGGCGCACCATGGCGCCGGTTTCGTCCGGGGCAAGGTCCGGCGCGTCCAGCAGCTCGATGCTGCCATTGTGGTCTTCCATGATCTTGCGCACGATGGCGAGGCCAAGGCCGGTGCCTTTCTCGCGCGTGGTCATGTAGGGCTCCAGCAGCTTCTGCCGCTCCTGCTTCGGCAGGCCGATACCATTATCGATAATGTCGATCAAAGCCTTGCCGTTTTCATGGCTCAGCCGGATGCGGATGCGGCCCTTGGGCAAATTGTCGCCGCTGCGGCCGGAAATCGCCTCGGCGGCATTCTTGATCACGTTGGTGAGTGCCTGACCGATCAGGCGGCTGTCGAAACAGGCTTCGATGCTCTCTTCCGGCAGATCGGTCTTCACCTCGATTTCCGGATTGCCGACGCTCTGCATGAAGGCAGCTTCCCGCACCGTGTTGCGCAAGTCAGCCATGGATTTTGCAGGCTTGCGCATGCGGGCAAAGGAAGAGAATTCGTCCACCATCTGGCCGATATCGCCGACCTGCCGGATGATCGTGTCGATACACTGGTCAAAGACCGAACGGTCGTCTTCCACCTTCTTGCCATAACGGCGGCGGATGCGCTCGGCTGACAGCTGGATCGGGGTCAGCGGGTTCTTGATCTCATGGGCGATGCGCCTTGCCACATCCGCCCAGGCCGAATTGCGCTGCGCGGATACAAGGTCGGTGATGTCATCCAGCGTCACCACATAACCATGCTCGCGCCGGGTGGAGAGTTCGGTGGTGATGCGCGCATTCACGGTCCGCTCGCGCCCGCCGATCCGCAGGGAAATCTGCGTTTGCTTGATACGGTCGCTTTCCTTCGCCAGGGCTTCGCGGACGAAGGCCTCCAGCTCGGGAATGACATCGGCCAGCGGACGGTCGAGGATTTCGCTCTCCTCCACTCTCAGCAGATCCCGCGCCGACCGGTTGACGAGCGTGATGGCCCCGTCATCATCGATGCCGATCACGCCGGTGGTGACGCCGGAGAGAACGGCCTCGGTGAAGCGGCGGCGGCGGTCGATCTGCTCGTTGGCCGCCAGCAGCGCATCGCGCTGGCCGCGCAACTGGCCGGTCATGTTGTTGAAGGTGGTGCCGAGATTGGCGAGATCGCCTTCCGATTTCTCGGTCATCACTTCCACATAGAGATTGCCCTTGGAAACCTGATCCGCCGCCGAAATCAGACGCCGGATGGGCGACACCAGCCGGTTGGCGAAGCCGAAGCCGATCCAGATGGCGGACAGCAGCAGCACCAGCGCCACGCCCAGATAGACGAGCGCGAAGGCGATCTGCACGCCGAAGCGGCTGCGCTCCAGCTGGCTGTATTCACTCGCCCCCTCTTCGGCGAGGCGCTGGTAATCCAGCACACGCTGATCCACCGTCCGGGCGACATAAAGATACATGCCGTCATAGGCATCCAGTTTGACGATGCCGCCAACCAGATTGGACCGGCCCGGCGCGATCAGCACCGCCTCGCCCTGATCCGCCTTGGCATAGACGTCGTTCGGCGGCAGCAGGATGTTGACATCGGGCACCAGGATGACGCGGGTGACGACCGTGCCATCTGCTTTCAGCAGGAACGCCGCCACGATGCCGCGCAGCTGCGCCTGACCGGCGAAGAAGGCATCAAAGCGCGTGGGCTCGAATTCATAGACGGCCTTGGCCTGATCCACATCCTGCGACATGGCGATCAGATCGCCGCGCAGCACGCGGGCATGTTCCTGCAGATAGGCCTGCGCCACAGTCAGGGCATTGTCGATGATCTGGCGCGTGCGCTGCTCGAACCAGCGGTCAAGGCCCTGATCGAGCGTAATTGCCGCAACGATCGCCATCAGGATGGCGGGAACGGCGGCAATCAGAGAGAACATGGCGACAATGCGCACATGAAGCCGCGCGGCCGCCCTGCCCCGTCGCCGCGCCTGCATCAGCTTGAAGATTTCCCGGCCGATCATACCGACCAGAGCAGCGCCAAGCCCGCCATTGACCATCATCGCGACCCAGACGACTTCCGGCGTCGGCGCAATCGGGGTCAGACCCGTCAGGACGGCAAAGGTGACAGAAATCGCCAGGAGAGCGGCCAGCATGACGGCCAGCCCGGCTCGGCGGCCAGCGCGGCCGCGCGACCCCTGGTCCAAATCCGCGGGCGGGTCACGTTCCAGTATCATCAGTCCTCAAGGCAAGGCGGAGGGAAGAATCAGAAATGCAACGCCGGCACAAATGCGCGGCTTTGTTACCACACACTGTTGCCTAAATGCGACAAGAATGCGGCCAGCCCTCTTCCAGGTCCGCGTCACTACGGACTTCTTCGCCGTTGCATATGCATAGGGGGCATGCCCATAAATCAGCTGGACGGACGTGAAGCTGCAATAATACGCTGAACAGTGATCTGCTTTCATAGGGGCTGAAGCAAAGATGACGAAGAAAATCCTTTTGATCGTTGCAACGGTTGTTGCCGTCATTGCAGGGGCTGTCTTTGCCTGGTTTGCAACGCGCCCCACACTTCCGCCGGAAATCGCTACGGCGAATGGCCGCATCGAAGCCGAAACCGTTCAGATCGCCGCCAAGACCGGCGGGCGGGTGCTGGAAGTGACTGTCCGGGAAGGTGATCTGGTGCAAGCCGGCACGGTTCTCGCCCGGATTGACACGGATGAGCTGGATGCCCGCAAGGCTGGCGCCGTGGCCCAGGTCAGCGCCGCCGAGGATGCGGCCAATACGGCAGAGGCGCTGATCGCACAGCGTGAAAGCGAACTGAAGCTGGCGGATCAGTCCCTTCAGCGCGCGATAACCCTGCGGGAAAACGGCCATGTCTCGCAGCAGGAGCTGGATCAGCGCCAGACCGCCCGCGAAACCGCCGAAGCCGCACTCAGAGCAGCCCGGGCACAGCTCGCCAATGCCCGCAATACAGTGACGGCGGCGCAGGCCGAGGTGGCCCGGATCGAATCCCTGATCCGCGACAGCGTCCTGACCGCGCCGATCACCGGCCGCGTGCAGTACCGGCTGGCCGAGCCCGGCGAAGTGGTGGCAGCCGGCGGCCGTGTGCTGACGCTGCTCAATCTCACCGACGTCTATATGACCGTCTATCTGCCGACCGCCAGCGTCGGTCGCGTGTTCATCAATGCCGAGGCGCGGATCGTGCTGGATGCGGCTCCCGATCTTGTAATTCCGGCCAGCGTCTCCTTTGTCGCCGCCGATGCCCAGTTCACCCCGCGCGAGGTGGAGACCCGCTCCGAACGGGACAAGCTGATGTTCCGTGTCAAGCTGCGCATCGATCCGGCCCTGCTGACGGAATATCTCGAGATGGTCCGCACCGGCTTGCCCGGAGAGGCCTATGTGATGATGGCGCCGCCCGTGGCATGGCCGGATTCCCTGGCGGTGCGTCTGCCAGCACCCCGGTGAGGCGGTCATGACACAGGCCCCCTTGCAGGCTTCGCCCGCTTCCACCGTGGCACGTCTGACCGGCGTGTCGCATCTCTACGGCAAGACACGGGCACTTGATGGGGTGACGCTCGCCCTGCCCGCAGGCGGCATGATCGGCCTCATCGGGCCGGACGGCGTCGGCAAGTCCACCCTGCTGGCCCTGCTGTCGGGCGCCCGCAAGATCCAGACGGGCACGGTGGAGGCGCTCGGCGGCGACATGGCCAATGCCCGCCACCGCCGCGCTGTGCTGCCGCGCATCGCCTATATGCCGCAGGGGCTTGGCAAGAACCTCTACATGGACCTGACGGTCGCGGAGAACCTGGAGTTCTTCGGCCGCCTCTTTGGGCAGGACCGGCGGGAACGCCAGCGCCGCATTGCGGAGCTGACCGTTGCGACCGGCCTTGATCCCTTCCTTGACCGCCCGGCGGGGAAACTCTCCGGCGGCATGAAGCAGAAACTCGGGCTGTGCTGCTCGCTCATTCACGATCCGGACCTGCTCATTCTGGATGAGCCGACCACGGGCGTTGATCCCCTGTCCCGCCGCCAGTTCTGGACGCTGATCGACACCATCCGCACCTCGCGCCCCGGCATGACCGTGGTGGTGGCCACCGCCTATATGGACGAGGCGGAGCGTTTCGGCCATCTGGTGGCCATGCATGGCGGGAAAATACTGGCGGAAGGCAGCGCAGCGGACCTGAAGGAAAAAGGACAGGCCGCAACGCTGGAGGCCGCCTTCGTCAACCTGCTGCCGGAATATGCCAACCAGCCGCACCAGAGCCTCACCGTGCCGCCTTATGAAGGCAATGGCGCGGGTCCGGCCATCGTCGCGCAGGATCTGGTGCAGCGCTTCGGCAGTTTTACCGCCGTTGATCATGTCAGCTTCGAGATCCGGCGCGGCGAAATCTTCGGCTTTCTCGGGTCCAACGGCTGCGGCAAGTCCACCACCATGAAGATGCTGACCGGGCTGCTGCCGCCCAGCGAAGGCAAGGCCTGGCTCTTCGGCGAGGAGATCGATGCGCGCAACCTGAACACCCGCAAGCGCGTTGGCTACATGTCGCAGGCCTTCTCGCTTTATGGCGAGCTGACGGTGCGCCAGAACCTGACGCTGCATGCCCAGCTCTTCCATATGCCCACAGCGGAAATCCCTGGCCGCGTCGATGAACTGCTGCAGACCTTCCGCCTGACGGATCATGCCGATGCCCTGCCCGGCGCCCTGCCCCTTGGCGTGCGCCAGCGCCTGTCTCTGGCCGTTGCCATCGTCCACCGGCCCGATGTGCTCATTCTCGATGAGCCGACCTCCGGCGTTGATCCGGTTGCCCGGGACGAGTTCTGGAGCCTCTTGATCGATCTGGCCCGCAAGGACCGGGTGACGATCTTCCTCAGCACCCATTTCATGAACGAAGGTGAGCGCTGCGACCGCATTTCCCTGATGCATGCGGGCAAGGTGCTGGCCTGCGGCGCGCCGGACGAGCTGGTGCGCAGCTACGGCGCCGCCACGCTGGAAGAGGCCTTCATCAGCGCGCTTGAAGGCGCATCCGCTGCCGCGCAGCCGGCAACAGAAGCGCAGGCTCCATTGGCTGCGGCTATCGAGCCGCCCGCCAAGCCACAGAAGCGGCGGCAGGGCTTCCTGTCGAAGCGCCGCCTCATGGCCTATTCCCTGCGCGAGGCCAAGGAGCTGCGGCGTGATCCGGTGCGCCTTGCCGTGGCGCTGGCCGGCACCATGCTGCTGATGCTGGTCTTCGGCTACGGCATCACCACGGACGTGAATGACCTCACCTATGCGGTGCTGGACCATGACCGGACCCTCGAAAGCCGGCAATATGCCGAAAGCATGTCCGGCTCGCGCTACTTCAAGGAACAGGCGCCGCTCACCAGCGAAGCGGATATCCTGATGCGGATGCGCAGCGGCGATATTTCACTCGCCGTCGAAATTCCGCCAGGCTTCGGCAAGGCGCTGCTGCGCGGCGAGACGCCGCAGATTGCCGCCACCATCGACGGCTCCATGCCGTTCCGGGCCAATACGATTGCAGGCTATGTCACGGGGCTGCATCAGTCCTACATCGCCGAGCAATACCGCCAGCGCTTCGGCGAGACCCCGGTCTTTGCCGCTGCCAGCATTGAACCGCGCTTCCGCTACAATCAGGACTTCAAGAGCATCAATGCCATCGCCCCTTCCGTGATGGCGCTGCTGCTGGTGTTTATCCCGGCGATCCTGACCGCCGTTTCGGTGGTGCGGGAAAAGGAGCTGGGCTCAATCACCAATCTCTATGTGACGCCGGTGACGCCGCTTGAGTTCCTGATGGGCAAGCAGCTTCCCTATGTGGCCATCGCCATGGTCAATTTCGCGCTGATGATGCTGATGGCGACGGTTGTCTTCGGCGTGCCGGTGAAAGGCAGTCTGCTGACGCTGACGGCGGGCGCCCTGCTCTATGTCTGTGCCACCACGGCCATCGGCCTGCTGTTCTCCACCTTCACCTCGACCCAGGTGGCGGCAATCTTCGGCACGGCCATCGGCACGGTTCTGCCAGCGGTGCAGTTCTCCGGCATGCTGCAGCCGGTCTCCTCGCTGACAGGCGCGGGTGCGGTGATCGGCTCACTCTATCCGACCACCCATTTCATGACCATCAGCGTCGGCACCTTCACCAAGGGGCTGGGCTTTGCGGATCTCTCAGCGAATTTTTGGGCCTTGGCCCCGGTCGCGCCGCTGGTGCTTGCCGCCTGCGCCCTGCTTCTCCCGCGGCAGGAGCGCTGAGATGGACAGGCTGATCAGTATTTTCCGGCTGGGACTGAAGGAACTGCAGAGCCTGCGGCGCGATCCGGTGCTGCTGATCCTCATTCTCTGGGCCTTCAGCGCCGGGGTCTATATGGCGGCCGACGGCATGCGCTCGGACCTCAACAACGTGGCCGTTGCCGTGGTCGATGAGGACCGCTCGCCCCTGTCCCGGCAGCTCATCGACACCCTGCGGCTGCCCGAATTCCGCAAGCCGGAGCTGATCAGCTTCGCCGAGATCGACCGTGGCCTCGACACGCAGGCCTATTCCTTCGTGCTGGTCATTCCGGAGCGGTTCGAGGCGGATGTGGTGCGCGGCAACACTCCGAAGATCCTTCTCAACATCGATGCCACAGCCATGATGCAGGCCGGAACGGGCGCCAATCACATCGCCCAGGCCTTTGCCCAGGAAATCGCCCGCTATCAGCACGGCCGGGGCATTGCGGCGGCGGCAATGCCGGTTGATCTCATCATCCGCTATGCCTTCAATCCGAACCTCACCAGCTCCTGGTTCTCGGCCATCATGGAGATCATCAACAACATCACCATGCTGACCGTGGTTCTGACCGGGGCCGCGGTGATGCGCGAGCGCGAGCATGGCACGCTGGAGCATCTGCTCTCCATGCCGCTGACGCCCTTCGAGATCATGATGGCCAAGGTGTGGGCCAATGGCCTTGTCATTCTCGTGGTGGCCGGGCTGTCGCTGAAGATCGTCATCGAGCAGCTTCTGGGCGTGCCGGTCGCCGGTTCCGTCGCCCTGTTCCTGAGCGGCACCGCCCTTTATCTCTTCTTTGCCTCGGCTCTGGGGATCCTGCTGGGCACCATCGCCCGGTCGATGCCGCAGTTCGGGCTGCTGTTCATCCTCACCATCCTGCCGATGAACCTCTTGTCCGGCGGCGAAACCCCGATCGAGAGCCAGCCGCTGATGCTGCGCACGCTGATGAGTGCGGTGCCCTCCACCCAGTTCGTCAGCATGGCGCAGGCGGTGCTCTACCGGGGCGCGGATTTCTGGATCGTCTGGCCGAAATTCGTTGCCATGACCCTCGTCGGCCTCCTCCTCTTCACCCTCGCCGCCATCCGCTTCCGCAAATCGATTGCGGCAGCGCATTAACAACCAAGTGGTCGCCCTGGACGAAGCGAAGCGGAGATCCGGGACCGGTGAGCCAAGGCCCATCGACTGTGGTTCAGGGGACAACCAGCTTTCACCCCGGCTCACCGGTCCCGGATCGCGCGGGGCGCGTCCGGGATGACGACGGAGAGGCAGGAAAACGCCTTTCCCCGAATTGATGACCCGGACGCCTGACGCATCCGGGCCTTCTTTTATGTCCTCTTGACCAGCCCCTCAGCGGCTGGAGCGCATCACCTGGACGTCGAGATCGCGGATCTTCTTGCGCAGGGTGTTGCGGTTGACGCCGAGCAGTTCGGCCGCCTTGATCTGGTTGCCCCGCGTCGCGGCAAGGGCGGCGCTGATCAGCGGATATTCCACCTCCCGCAGGATGCGGTGATAGAGGCCCGGAGGCGGCAGGGCATCGCCGAAATTGGCGAAATAGGTGTTGAGATAGCGCTCGACCGCCTGACCGAGATTGATTTCGCCGGTGGGCTCCTCGATGGCGCTGGTGACGGCGGGCGTGCTCAGCTCCTGCTCGATCAGCCCCTCGCCGATGACATCCTGCGGATAGAGCGCGGCGAGACGCCGGACGAGGTTTTCCAGCTCACGCACGTTGCCCGGCCAGCGGTAGCGGCGCAGCAGGTTCATCGCGGCCTGATCGATCTGCTTGGCCGGAAGGCCTTCCTTCTCGGCCAGCGCAAAGAAGTGGCGCACGAGATCCGGAATGTCCTCCACGCGCTCGCGCAGCGGCGGGAGGCGGATGGGCACCACGTTGAGGCGGAAGAACAGATCCTCGCGGAACAGGCCCTGATTGATCAGCTGGCGCAGATCCTTGTTGGTGGCGGCGACGATGCGCACATCCGTCTTGATCGGCGTGCGCCCGCCGACGGTGGTGTATTCGCCCTGCTGCAGCACGCGCAAAAGCCGGGTCTGCGCTTCCATCGGCATGTCGCCGATTTCGTCCAGGAACAGCGTGCCGCCGTCGGCCTGCTCGAACCGGCCGGATGAGCGGGCCTGCGCGCCGGTGAAAGCACCCTTCTCGTGGCCGAAGAGTTCCGCCTCGATCAGGTCACGCGGGATGGCGGCCATGTTGATGGCCACGAAGGGCCCATTGCGGCGCTTGCCGTAGTCATGCAGCGCGCGGGCGACCAGTTCCTTGCCGGTGCCGCTTTCGCCATTGATCATGACTGTCAGGTCGGTCTGCATCAGACGGGCGAGCACCCGGTAGATTTCCTGCATGGCAGGCGAGCGGCCGACCAGCGGAATGGCCTCTCCCATGTCGTCCATTTCCGCCGGGCGGCGGGATTTGGGCTCCTCAAGGGCGCGGGCGATGATGCCGGTCAGTTCCTTGAGGTCGAAGGGCTTGGGCAGATATTCGTAAGCGCCCTTTTCCGAGGCACGGATCGCCGTCATGAAGGTGTTCTGCGCACTCATGACGATGACCGGCAGGTCCGGCCGCAGCTTCTTGATGCGCGGCAGAACGTCGAAGATGTTCTCGTCCGGCATCACCACATCGGTGACCACAAGATCGCCGTCGCCGGAACTGACCCAGCGCCACAAGGTGGCTGCGTTGGACGTCAGGCGGACGGTGTAGCCGGCCCGGGACAGGGCCTGATTGAGCACGGTGCGGATGGCGGCATCGTCGTCTGCAACAAGAATGGTGCCGGTCGGCATGGTCAGGCGGTCCTGTCGCTGGAGGAGGTTTCAGGTTCGGTGAAGGCAGGCATCAGGATGCGGAAAACGGTGCGCCGGGGCGCGCTGTCGCATTCGATGAAGCCGCCGTGGTCGCTGATCATCTTGGCGACCAGCGCCAGGCCAAGGCCCGAGCCGTTGGTCTTGGTGGTGATGAAAGGCTCGAAAATATGCGGCATCAGGTCTTCTGGCACGCCGGGGCCGTTGTCCTTGACGCAGAATTCCAGCGGCAGGCTGACCTTTTCCGAGGTGCCGGGCACCGACAGGCGCACACCGGGACGGAAGGCGGTGGTGATGCGGATCTCGCCATCAGGATCATCGCCGATGGCTTCGCAGGCATTCTTCACCAGATTGAGGAACACCTGAACCAGCTGGTCGCGGTTGGCATAGACCGGCGGCAGCGACGGGTCATATTCCTCGATGATGCGCTTGCCGCGCCCGAAGCCCGTGTCCGCCAGCCGCTTCACGTGGTCCAGCACCACGTGGATATTGACCGGCTCGCGCTCGATCGGCCGTTCATCCGAGAAGACTTCCATCCGGTCGACGAGTTTCACGATCCGGTCGGTCTCGTCCATGATGAGGCGCGTCAGCGCCCGGTCGTCCTCGCTGGCGGATTGTTCCAGCAGCTGGGCAGCGCCCCGGATGCCGGAGAGCGGGTTCTTGATCTCATGCGCCAGCATGGCGGCAAGGCCGGTGACGGTGCGGGCCGCCCCGCGCGAGGTCAGCTGGCGGTCGATCTTTTCCGCCATGCCCCTTTCCTGGAACATCAGCACCACCGCGCCGGGCCTCTCCACCACCGGGGCTGCGTGAATGTCCACCACCCGTTCGGCGCCGATGCGCGGCGAACCGATGTCCACCTTGTATTCGTTGACCGGGGCCCCGCGCTCGCGCACCTGCTCGATCAGGGTCAGGAGCGGGCTGCCGAAGGGCACGAAATAGTCAATCGTATGCCGCCGCAGGAAGGATACGGATGAGCGCAGGAAGATTTCGGCGGCCATGTTGGCGGCCTCGATCACTCCATCGGGAGCGACCAGAAGTACGGGGTGTGGCAAGGAGTCCAGAATGGTCGGGCCATCGGTGGCGAGGGCCTCGGTGCGTCCTTCCACGGATTTCGCAGACGGTCCTGTCATGCGGCGCTCCGTTGGGGTTGATCGGAAAACCAGGTGCGGACAAGCCGCGTGACGGTGGCGGGGCTGTCGCTGGTCAGGATTTCCTGACGCAGGGCGGCTGGCACATCGGCGGTCTGGTCCAGATACCAGCCCAGATGCTTGCGCGCGATGCGCCGGCCCAGCTCCAGCCCGTAAAGGGCGATGAGGGCGTCATAATGCTCCAGCGCCAGATCGCCGAGGGCGTCACCCTCGGGCGCGGGCTGCGGCTCCGTGCCGTTGAGATGAGCGCCGATCTGCCCCGGCAGCCAGGGGCGGCCATAGGCACCGCGGCCAACCATCACCCCATCGGCGCCGGACTGCTCCAGCATCGTCTCCGCCGCCCCGATGGACACACAATCGCCATTGGCAATGACGGGAATGCTGACAGCCTCGGACACGGCGCGGATCGCCTGCCAGTCGGCCTCACCCTTGTAGAACTGGTTGCGCGTGCGGCCATGCACGGTGACGAGCTGCACGCCCGCTTCCTGTGCCCGGCGCGCCAGTTCCGGTGCGTTCATGGAGTCCCGGTCCCAGCCAAGGCGCATCTTCAGCGTCACCGGCACGGATACGGCCCCCACCGTCGCCTCGACCAGCGTCAGCGCATGGTCAAGATCGCGCATCAGGGCCGAGCCTGAATAGCCGGTGGTCACGCGCTTGGCCGGGCAGCCCATGTTGATGTCGATGATCGCAGCGCCCGCAGCTTCCGCAATGCGGGCCGCTTCCGCCATCCAGTGCGGCTCGCGTCCGGCCAGCTGCACCACATGCAGATCCAGCCCCTCGCCTTCCGCCCGGGTGCGGGTTTCGGCATCGCCTTCCACCAGCTGTTCGCAGGCCACCATCTCGGACACGACAAGTCCCGCACCGAAGCGCGCCGCCAGCTTGCGGAAGGGCAGATCCGACACACCGGACATGGGCGCAAGAAAGGCCCGGTTCGCCAGAACGTGCGGACCGATCGTCAGGGAACTCTCAAAACGTGCAGCTGCAGGTGTGCTCATATCGTGTGCATATCTCGATTTGCCTACACATTAGACATTTTTTGCATTGCGGCAAGGGACAAGTTGTAACAGCTTCTGAAAATGAGTTGAGAACAACCCCGGAAAACCCTTAAGAGACAGGCACGAAACGCGGCCTGCCTCAAAACTGTCCATATGCGGCGGCTGGCGGTCCTGATTGCCCCGGCGCATGAGGCGGCGCCACCAGCGGAAACCCTCGATGACGCGCAAGACATCTGCCCTGATCGTCGCTGCCGGACGCGGAACGCGTCTCGCCGATCCACAGGACAGGTGCCCCAAGCAGTATCTTGCCCTCGACGACCGGCCCATGCTGGCCTGGACGCTGGAGGCCATTCTGCAAAGCCCGCATGTGGCTGATGCGCTTGTCGTGATCCATGCCGATGATGGCGGCCTCTATGAAGCATCGCTGGCGGCAGTGCAACCGGCCATGCGCGAAAGAATTCTGCCGCCCGCCATCGGCGGCGCCACCCGTCAGGCGTCCGTGCATGCCGGGCTTGAGGCGCTCGCCTCCCGGCCGGAGGAGCACCTTCCTGCCCATGTGCTGGTGCATGATGCCGCCCGTCCCTTTCTGATGGCCGTCACACTTGAACGCATGACGGCCGCCCTTCAGGCCGGAGAACAGGCCGTGCTGGCCGCCCTGCCCGTCCATGACACGCTGAAGCGCGCCGGGCCGGACGGCTATGCCACCGGAACCGTGGACCGCAGCGGACTGTGGGCCGCCCAGACACCGCAGGGCTTTGCCTTCGAGCCTCTGCTCGGAGCGCACCGCAAGGCCGCCGTTCTGGGTCAGGACCATTTCACCGACGACACATCCCTGGCCGAATGGGCCGGCCTGCGCGTGCAACTGGTGGAAGGGGCGGCCGAAACCTTCAAGGTGACAACCCGCGCGGACCTTGACCGGGCGCGCGCCATGGCCGTGCTTCTGCGCCGGCCTCAAAGCGAATAGGAGCCAGCATGAAGCCCTGGTCTGAACTGCCGGATATCCGCACCGGCAACGGCTATGACGTGCATGCCTTCGAGGACGGCGATGCGGTCATTCTCGGCGGCATTGCCATCCCCTTCCACAAGCGCCTCAAGGGCCACTCCGATGCGGACGTGGCACTGCATGCGCTCACCGATGCCATTCTGGGTGCCATTGCCGACAAGGACATCGGCGGCCATTTCCCGCCCTCCGACCCGCAGTGGAAGGGCGCGTCCTCGGACCGGTTCCTGCAGCATGCCCTGTCGCTTGTGGCCGCCCGCGGCGGACGGGTGGCGCATCTGGATGTGACCATCGTCTGCGAAGCGCCGAAGATCGGCCCGGTGCGCGACGATATGCGCCGCAGCATCGCCGCCATCTGCTCCCTGCCGATCGAACGGGTTTCGGTGAAAGCCACCACCTCGGAAGAACTCGGCTTCACCGGCCGGCGCGAAGGCATCGCCGCTCTTGCCACGGCAACGGTCCGTCTGCCAGATTTGGGGGACTGAACCTTCCGGAGGCTTCGATGACCGATCTGACGCAATTGCGGCCGCAGGCCGAGGCGCTTGTCCTGAAGCTGAAGAGCAAGGGGCTGACGATGGCGGCGGCCGAATCCTGCACCGGCGGCCTTGTCTGTGCGCTGGTGACGGAGATTGCCGGATCTTCCGCCGTGCTGGACCGGGGTTTCGTCACCTATTCCAATGAAGCGAAGATGGACATGCTGGGCGTGCCGGCTGAGGTGCTTGCCCGCGTGGGCGCCGTCAGCGAAGAAACGGCCCGGGCCATGGCGGAAGGGGCTCTGTCTCACTCACGTGCAGATGTGGCTGTCGCCATAACGGGCATCGCCGGCCCCGGCGGGGGCTCAGCGGAAAAGCCGGTGGGCCTCGTCCATTTTGCAGCCGCAGGTAAAGGTAAGCGGACGCGGCATCTGGCCTGCCAGTTCGGAGACCAGGGCCGGGACGGGGTCCGCGTGCTCGCTGCAGCGACAGCATTGGATATTCTGTCAAATTTGATAGACTGACAGAAGAGAATATCAAGACCGCTATACTATATCGTGGCACTTGTGCTGAGCCTGCGCATCTGCTGGCTTGGCGCTGACAACGGGGCAGGTTGTTATGCGCGTCTTGATTTTTCTAACGGGAATTCTCGCAACCGTTCTTCCGGCTCAGGCCGAGGAAGTGGTGAAAGCGGGAGATTTCTATCTCATCTCGCGGCAGGTCGATGGCACGTTTCACGGCAGCCATCAGGTGCTTGAAGAGCAGGCAGCTGGCTATGTCGCCGTCGCTTACTGCGGTCGCAGGGTTTGGGTCCGGCCCAAGTCGGTGGCCTGGAGCCTGATCGAAGTTGAGAACAAGCGCGTCGTCGGTCTTGAATACAGCAATGGACGCGGCTGGGTGGAGGTCTGCGCCAAGGCCGAGAAACATGTCTCCATGGCGGATATTGGCAGTGACGAGGACCCGCTGGTGGTCAGCAACGACACACCGGCCGCGATGACACCGCCGGGCAGCAAATTGTCTCGGATCAGCGAAGCTTTTGCCAACAAGTCCGGCGGCAAGCCCAAAGGCACGTACCATCAGCAGTAACACTTATTCCTCGGAAAACAGCGCGTCCGAGCACATCGATCCGCAAGGTTGACGCAGGATTGACTTGATATTGCCTCCTTTGCAGGCAAAACTTCTAGTCGCAAAAAGTGACAGGCAGGTCGGCGCAACCTGCAGGCGACCATAAGCCTGGCTCAACACAGGGAATTGTGCCGTGGCAACCCTCGCTGGTGTTCTTCTGGTGGTTTTTATTGCAGTCAGCGTCCTGCCGGTGACGGCCGTGGCCCAGACTGCAGCACAAACGGCCGGACAGCCGCAGGCCGCAGAATTTCATATCATCTCCAGAGACAATGGTCGCTTCCGCGGCAGCCACGTGGTGCTTCGCCGGGAACAGCAGGGTTTCATGGCCGTGGAGTATTGCGGCTCGCAATTCTGGGTCCGCCCCACCACCGTCGCCTGGACGCAGAAAGAGGCAAACGACGGCTTTGAACTCAATCTGGAGAGCAACGCCAACGGCCGCTGGCAGGCTGTCTGCCGCAACCCGCAACTGCATGTCACGGTTCAGGACCTGAACCTGCCGGCCCATGTGGAGCGGAGCCTGACCGGTGAGGCCCCTCCTCCACGGGAGTTCAGGTTCCAGGAGATACGCCGGGCCTTTACCGGGCGGTGACCGGAAGCCCGGCCTTGCGGCCATAGACCTCGTCTGCCCGCGCCTCGAAGGCGGAGGCAAACTTGCGGAAGGCCATGTCGAACATGGCGCCCATCAGGGCTGCAAAAGTCCGGCTCTTGAAATCATAGGAAATGAAGAAACCGACGCTGCAGCCGCCATTTTCAAGCGGCTGGAAGGTCCAGCGGTTCTCCAGATGCTGGAACGGGCCGTCCAGATACTCCACGAGGATCTGGTTCTTCGGCCTGTCCAGCACCACGCGGCTGGTGAAGGTTTCCTTGAACAGCTTGTAGGCGACCGTCATGTCGGCCACCAGAACCTCGCGCGTTTCATCCAGCGGCTTGCGTCCGCGGATCACGAGGCTTTGGCACAGGGGCACAAACTGGGGATACTTCTCCACATCAGCAACAAGGTCGAACATGTCGCTGGCGCTGTGGGCCACGTCCCGGCTCGATTCAAATGACGGCATGTAAGTCTCTTCATGCGCCCGGCAGGAGCGGTGCAGCCGCCGGCGCGGTTCTTTGTGTCAATGGCCGAGCTTTGCAGCGCGTGCGGCCCTCAGGTCAGCAAAATCCTCGCCCGCATGATGGGAGGAGCGGGTCAGGGGGCTGGCGGACACCTTCAGGAAGCCCTTGGCATAGGCGATCTTCTCATAGGCCTTGAACTCTTCCGGCGTCACGAAGGACAGCACCGGATGATGCTTCTTCGACGGCTGCAGATACTGGCCGATGGTGAGGAAATCCACGTCCGCCGTCCGCAGGTCATCCATCAGCTGAAGCACTTCGTTGCGCTCCTCGCCGAGGCCGACCATGATGCCGGACTTGGTGAACATGGTGGGATCCAGCTCCTTCACCTGCTGCAGCAGGCGGATGGAGTGGAAATAGCGCGCGCCGGGGCGCACCTTCAGATACTTCGACGGCACCGTTTCCAGATTGTGGTTGAACACATCCGGCTTGGCCTTCACGACGATCTCCAGCGCGCCTTCCTTGCGCAGGAAGTCCGGCGTCAGCACCTCGATGGTGGTCTTCGGCGCCTTGGCGCGGATCGCGGCGATCACATCGGCGAAATGGTTCGCGCCGCCGTCATCCAGATCATCCCGGTCCACCGAGGTGATGACGACATGCTCAAGCCCCATGGTGGCAACCGCCGTGGCGATGCCCTCCGGCTCGTTCTTGTCTACAGGCCCCGGCATGCCGGTGCGCACGTTGCAGAAGGCACAGGCGCGGGTGCAGGTGTCACCGAGGATCATGAAGCTTGCGTGCTTCTTCGACCAGCATTCGCCGATGTTCGGGCAGCCGGCTTCCTCGCACACGGTGACGAGCTTGTTCTCGCGCACCACCTGATGGGTCTCGCGGTAGACCGGCGACGTCGGCGCCTTGACGCGAATCCACGCAGGTTTGCGGGCGACCGGATTGTCGGGCCTGTGGGCCTTTTCCGGATGCCGGGGCTTCGCATCGTCTGCGCTCTGCGCGGGAGCCGGACGGTTCAGGGTGTCGAGGATCGTTACCATGGCATCCAAATGTCGTGAGCAGCGCCGAAGGTCAAGTGCCTCTTTGCCGCGGTGTCATGCGTTTTCGGAAGATCCGCTCAGCGCAGCAAAGCGGGCGGCGGTTTGCTGCGAAAGCGGACGGGATTTTCGGGTGGCTTCATCCATCTGCACCACCACGGATACGGCCCGCGCCACACAGGCGCCATTCTGGAACAGGGCCTGCTCCAGCGTGATGGAGCTGCGGCCAACCGCCTTGACCCGCGTGCCGGTCACCACCGTGCCCGGCCATGTGACTTCGGCCAGAAAATCCAGCTCCAGCCGGGCAATGACGAAGGCTGCGCCCTCCTCCTCAAGGCCTTGCTGCGATGCGCCGGCGCCATAAAGCGCCTCGACGCGGCCGGTTTCCAGGAATGTGGAGAAGACGGCATTGTTGACATGGCCCTGACGGTCCGTGTCGCCATAGCGCAGCTTGTCCTCGCTGTGCAGCGGAAAGTCTTCCAGACCTGGCAGATCACCCCGCATGATGCCCCCTTCCCTTCGCCTTCATCCTGTGGCGCCAGTTTCCTGTGGCGCACCTATCCCGTCGCGCCTGTCAGCGCCCTCTGATCTTGCGCCAGACGAACAGGAACAGAATGGCTCCGACCGTCGCCACAACCAGCTGGTCGATGAAGCCACCGGTCAGGTTGAGCCGCAACATTTCGGCCAGCTTGCCGCCGACGAGCGCGCCGATCAGGCCGACGATGAGTGAACCAAGGAACCCGCCCCGGCTGTCCAGCACCCGATGGGCGATGGCGCCCGCCAGAAGCCCGATGATGATCCAGAAAATCATGCGTTCTGCCTCCCCTGCTTCCGGCGCTGCCGCCGGAAGCGCTGAGTTGCTCCGGGATACCGTCCGCTCAGACCCGTATTTCAGGCGAGTATGCGGGCGACGAAGACCACCACGACCGCGCCGATGGCTGCCACGGCAATCTCGTTGGCGATGGCATTGCCCAGGTTCAGAGAAAACCCGAAGTAATGCATCAGAAAGCCGCCAACGACGGCACCGGCAAGACCGGTCAGGATGTAGCGGATCAGCCCGCCGCCACCAGTGATGAAGCTGGCGATCCACCCGGCGACAAGGCCAATCAGCGCCCAGATGATCACGGTCTGAAGTGTCATGATGCAGTCTCCCTATTGACGTGCTGCCTTATCAACACTGAAGACACCATCGCGGTTCCGCAAGAGGCCTGTCTGGCTGAAATGCCAAGAGGGCCGCACCTCTTGCGAAGGGCGGCCCCGCGGGACTTGCGTCAGGCGTTCAGCGCCCGCCCGTAGGCGTCCAGAACGCTTTCCTTCATCATTTCCGACAGGGTCGGATGCGGGAAGATCGTGTGCATCAGATCTTCCTCGGTGGTTTCGAGGTTCATCGCCACCACGAAGCCCTGGATCAGCTCGGTCACTTCCGTGCCGACCATGTGGGCACCCAGCAGTTCGCCGGTCTTCTTGTCGAAGACGGTCTTGATGAGGCCGTTGTCCTCACCCAGAGCAATCGCCTTGCCGTTGGCGGCAAAGGAGAAGCGGCCGACGCGGATGTCGCGGCCCTGTTCCTTGGCCTTGGCTTCGGTCAGGCCGACAGAGGCGACCTGCGGGTTGCAATAGGTGCAGCCGGGGATCTTGCCCTTGTCCATGGCGTGAACGCCCGGCAGGCCTGCGATCTTCTCGATGCAGATGACGCCTTCATGCTCGGCCTTGTGGGCGAGCATCGGGGGGCCGGCCACGTCACCGATGGCATAGAGCCCCGGAACGTTGGTCTTGCCGTAGCCGTCGATGACGACGCAGCCGCGGTCGGTCTTCACGCCAAGCGCCTCAAGACCGAGGTTCTCGATGTTGCCCTGCACGCCGACAGCGGAAATCAGGCGGTCAGCGGTGATCTGGGTCACCTTGCCGTCCTTGGTCTCCACATGGGCGGTGATGGAATTGGCGCCCTTCTCGACCTTGGCAACCTTGGCCTCGGTCAGGATCTTCATGCCGCGCTTTTCCAGCGCCTTGCGGGCGATTGCCGAGATTTCGGCATCTTCCACCGGCATGATCTGCGGCATGACCTCGACAACGGTCACGTCCACGCCCATGGAGCGGTAGAAGGACGCGAATTCGATGCCGATGGCGCCCGAGCCCATGACGACCAGCGACTTCGGCATGAAGTCCGGCTTCATCGCCTCGAAATAGGTCCAGATCAGCTTGCCATCCGGCTCGATGCCGGGCAGCGCACGCGGACGGGCGCCGGTGGCGATGATGATGTGCTTGGCCGTGTAGGTGCCTTCGCCCTTCACGCCCTTGGGCGCGGGGTGCTGCGGCTCGACGGCGGGCTTGGAAGACTTGCCGACGACGATTTCACCCGGCTTGGTGAGCTTGGCCTCACCCCAGATGACGTCGATCTTGTTCTTCTTCATCAGGAATCCGACGCCGCCGTTGAGGCGGGCCGAAACGCCGCGCGAACGGGCAACCACGTCCTTGATGTCAGCGGTCATCTTGCCTTCCAGCTTCAGCCCGTAGGACTTGGCATGGTTGGCGTGATCGAGAATTTCAGCGGAGCGCAGCAGCGCCTTGGTCGGAATGCAGCCCCAGTTGAGGCAGATGCCGCCCAGATGCTCGCGCTCGACAATGGCAGTCTTGAAGCCGAGCTGGGCCGCACGGATCGCGGTTACATAACCGCCGGGGCCCGACCCGATGATGAGGACGTCATAGCTATCGGCCATGGATGTTCCCTCGCCTTTGTTTCGCAAGAATATCGCGTTCTGTTTTCAAGACAGAAAGGCCCCGGACCTGCCGGGGCCTCGCTGAGGGTCACTCAGACCAGCATGCTCATCGGGTTCTCGATGTAGCCCTTGAAGGCGCCGAGAAGTTCCGCGCCCAGAGCGCCGTCCACGCATCGGTGGTCGGTGGAGAGCGTTACCGTCATGACGGTGGCCACAGCCAGCGCGCCATTCCTGACGACAGGACGCTGCTCGCCCGCACCGACCGCCAGAATGGTGGCATGCGGCGGGTTGACCACGGCCGAGAAGCTCTTCACGCCCATCATGCCCATGTTGGACACGGCGGTGGTGCCGCCCTGGTACTCTTCCGGCTTCAGCTTGCGGTCCTTGGCGCGCTGGCCCAGATCCTTCATCTCGTTGGAGATGGTGGACAGGGCCTTCTGCTCGGCGCTGCGGATGATCGGGGTGATCAGACCGCCCGGGATCGACACGGCGACGCCGACATCGGCGTGCTTGTGCTTGACCATGGCATCGTCCGTCCAGGAGACGTTCGCATCCGGCACATCGCGCAGGGCCAGAGCCATGGCCTTGATGACCATGTCATTGACCGAGAGCTTGTAGGCAGGCTTGCCGTCCTTGGACTTCGGAGCCGCGTCGTTGAGCTGGGTGCGCAGGGCCAGGAGCGCGTCGAGTTCGCAGTCGAGCGACACATAGAAGTGCGGGATCGTCTGCTTGGACTCGGTGAGGCGCTTGGCAATGGTCTTGCGCATGCCGTCGTGCGGCACCAGCTCGTAGGAGCCTTCGGCGAAGAGCTTGAGCACCTGCTCCTTGGAAGGACCGGCAGGCGCCGCAGCGGCAGCGGCCTTCGGAGCCTCGGCAGGAGCGGCGGCAGCAGCCGGAGCTGCCTTGCCGGTGCCGGACTTCAGCGCGGCTTCAATGTCGCGCTGGACGATACGGCCATGCGGGCCGGAGCCTGCGATCGCCTTGAGGTCCAGACCGTTCTGCGACGCCAGACGGCGGGCAAGCGGCGAGGCAAAGATGCGCTCGCCCGATGCACTGACCGGAGCCGGACCGGCAGCAGCCGGTGCAGCAGCGGCCTGAGCCGGAGCAGCTTCAGCCTTGGCCGGAGCGGCTTCCGCCTTGGCGGGTGCAGCGGCCGGAGCGGCTGCGGCTGCAGATGCGTCCTCGCCTTCACCGGCGAGCACGGCGATCAGGCTGTTGACCTTGACGCCCTGCGTTCCGGCGGCGACCACGATCTTGGCGACCGTGCCCTCGTCCACGGCTTCCACTTCCATGGTCGCCTTGTCGGTTTCGATCTCGGCGATCACGTCGCCGGGAGAAACCTTGTCACCTTCCTTCACCAGCCACTTGGCCAGGTTGCCCTCTTCCATGGTGGGAGAGAGGGCCGGCATTGTGATGTTGATCGGCATTGCGGCCTCCCTCGCCTCAGTCCCTGTAGGTGACAGCCTTCACGGCGTCGATGACTTCCTTGACAGATGGCAGGGCCAGCTTTTCAAGGTTTGCGGCATAGGGCATCGGAACGTCCTTGCCGGTCACGCGCAGGATCGGAGCATCGAGGAAGTCGAAGGCCTTTTCCTGAACCTGATAGCCGATTTCCGAGGAAACCGAGCAGACAGGGAAGGCTTCTTCCACCGTGACGCAGCGGCCCGTCTTGCGGACGGAGGCGAGCACCGTGTCGATGTCGAGCGGACGGATGGTGCGCAGGTTCACGACTTCCGCCGAGATGCCCATGGCTGCCAGTTCGTCGACGGCCTTCATGACATAGGTCATGCCGATGCCCCAGGAGACGATGGTCACGTCCGTACCGGCGCGCTCGATCTTGGCCTTGCCGATCGGCAGGACGAAATCATCGACCTTCGGAACCTCGAAGGACTGGCCGTATAGGATCTCGTTTTCGAGGAAGATGACCGGGTTCGGGTCGCGGATGGCCGCCTTCAGCAGGCCCTTGGCATCGGCAGCCGACCAAGGCTGGATGACCTTGAGGCCCGGGATGTGGGCATACCAGGAGGCATAGTCCTGGCTGTGCTGGGCACCCACGCGCGCCGCAGCGCCGTTCGGGCCGCGGAAGACGATCGGTGCACCCATCTGGCCGCCGGACATGTAGAGCGTCTTGGCGGCGGAGTTGATGATGTGGTCAATCGCCTGCATGGCGAAGTTGAACGTCATGAACTCGACGATGGGCTTCAGGCCCGTCATGGCAGCGCCGGTGGCAAGACCGGCAAAGCCGTGCTCGGTGATCGGCGTGTCGATAACGCGCTTGGCACCGAATTCGTCCAGCAGCCCTTGCGTGATCTTGTAGGCGCCCTGGTACTCGGCAACTTCCTCACCCATGATGAAGACGTCGCCATCACGGCGCATTTCCTCGGCCATGGCATCGCGCAGCGCTTCGCGCACGGTCATGGACACCATCTCGGTGCCGGCCGGAGCATCGCTGTCGGCAGAGCCGGACGTGACCGGCTGGGCCGGAACCGGGGCAGCGGCAGCCGGAGCTGCGGCGGCAGGTGCGGGAGCGGCCGGAGCAGGTGCAGCTGCCGGGGCCGAAGCACTGGCCTCAGCCGCGGAAGCATCCTCACCTTCGGCGAGAAGAACGGCGATCTTGGTGTTGACCTTGACGTTCTCGGAGCCTTCGGCCACCAGGATCTTGCCCAGCGTGCCCTCGTCCACGGCATCCACTTCCATGGTCGCCTTGTCGGTTTCAATTTCGGCGATCACGTCGCCAGCCTTGACGCTGTCGCCCTCGGCCTTGAGCCACTTGGACAGCTTGCCCTCTTCCATGGTCGGCGAGAGAGCCGGCATCAGAATATCGATCGGCATGTATTCCCCCCGGCCTTAAAGCAGAATGTCGGTGTAGAGCTCGGACACATCCGGCTCCGGATCGTTCTGCGCAAACTCCGCCGATTCGGCGACGATGGCGCGCACGTCCTTGTCGAGTTCCTTCAGATCGTCCTCGGTGGCCCAGCCGTTTTCAAGCACGCGGGCGCGCACCTGTTCGATCGGGTCATGCTCGGTGCGCATCTTCTGGACTTCGTCCTTGGAGCGGTACTTCGCCGGGTCGGACATGGAGTGGCCGCGGTAGCGGTAGGTCACCATTTCCAGGATGTAGGGGCCATTGCCTTCACGGCACCAGGCAAGCGCCCGGTCGGAAGCAGCCTTCACGGCGCGCACGTCCATGCCGTCAACCTGCTCGCCCGGAATGCCGAAGGAGGCACCGCGCTGGGACAGGTCGGTGGTGGCCGAAGCGCGCTCGACGCTCGTGCCCATGCCGTATTTGTTGTTCTCGATCACATACACGACCGGCAGCTTCCACAGCTGGGCCATGTTGAAGCTCTCGTAGACCTGGCCCTGGTTGGACGCACCGTCACCGAAGAAAGCCATGGCGACGTTGCCGTTGCCGCGGTACTTGTTGGCAAAGCCAAGGCCGGTGCCGAGCGCAACCTGCGCACCGACGATGCCGTGACCGCCATAGAAGTGCTTCTCCTTGGAGAACATGTGCATCGAGCCGCCCTTGCCCTTCGACAGGCCGCCACGGCGGCCGGTCAGCTCGGCCATGACGCCCTTCGGATCAAGGTCCATGGCCAGCATGTGGCCGTGGTCGCGGTAACCGGTGATCATCTGGTCACCATCCACCTTGGCCATCTGCATGCCGACGACGACAGCTTCCTGACCGATGTAAAGGTGGCAGAAACCGCCGATGAGGCCCATGCCATAAAGCTGGCCGGCCTTTTCTTCGAAGCGGCGGATCAGGAGCATTTCACGGTAGGCGTGAAGCTCTTCGTCCTTCGTGAATTTTGCGATGGCGGCGGCAGCATTGCCCGCACCACCCTGACCGGACGCGCCCTTCGCGCGTGCGCCGGCGGAAGATTGTTTTGTAGCGGCCATGTCCCTCGTCTCTGCGTGGCGTTTCCCCTAGACAGCAAGCGGAAGGTAACCGCTTGCTGTTGTCAATCCAAGAGGTTGAGTGCAGCGCGGTAATACTGACCAACCAACTGAAATGATTTGATTTTTATCACTTAACCTGATTTCGGTTATTTTGGCGATATAAACTGTTTTTCAGTTATCTCGCCGCAACGGAGCGGCCGCGCATGATGATCAGCTCATCCGCCTGCACGACGTTGAGGATGACGCGGGCGCGCTCATCCACCATATCCGGATCAAGGCTTTCCGGGCGCAGCAGCGCCACGCGCGTGGCCAGATGCTCGCGCACCGACTTGATCTCTGCCAGTTCCGCCTCAAGCTGGGCCACCTGACGGTCCAGACGCTCGCGCCCGGCCATGCCGAATTCGCCATTCACCGCATGAAAGGCAAAATAACCAAGCACAGCAGCTGATGCGACCGGGATAACGAGACTGCCAAGAAAGGATTTTTTGCGCTGACGGGTGGTTGCGGGCACTTGTCGACCTACTGGACACGTGGGGTCTGAAACTCCTCGCAGTGTGCCGGGACTCGCTTAACAGAGTCTTGCGCAATTGTGGCGGCTGTCCGGAAATCTGTTGCTGCGGCGGGGTTTGCACAACAGCCTTGAAGGAGCGCAGAAGGCGTGATGGGAGAAGGCCTGCGCCCTGCCCCCGCTCTGCGCTGCTCAATTCTGTTCGGCCCCGCCCCGATCCTCCCGGCTCAAGCCGCCGCCTTGCCGCCTCCGGCCAGCTTTGCCAGCTTGGACATGATGACAGCCGTGCCCTTCAGCCGGTCTTCCGCCCGCTCCCAGTCTCGTGACAGCACCACCTTCTGATCCGGGCGGATCTTGGCCAGCACGCCCTGTTCGGCGATGTAGCCGACGAGCCCTGCAGGATTGGCAAACTCGCTGTTACGGAACGAGATGACGATCCCCTTCGGCCCCGAATCCACCTTCTCCACATTGGCCTTGCGGCACAGGCCCTTGATGAAGACGATCTTCAGCAGGTGCTGCACTTCTTCCGGCAGCGGGCCGAAGCGGTCGATCATCTCCGCGCCAAAGGCATCGATTTCCTGCGCTTCCGTCAGATCGGCGAGGCGCCGGTAAAGCGACAGGCGCAGGTTGAGATCGGGCACATAGTCTTCCGGGATGAGGACCGGCGTCCCCACATTGATCTGCGGCGACCACTGGTCTTCACCAAGCTCGTTCCCGCCATCCTTCAGCTGCGCCACCGCCTCTTCCAGCATCTGCTGGTAAAGCTCATAGCCCACTTCCTTGATGTGGCCGGACTGCTCTTCGCCCAGAAGATTGCCCGCGCCGCGAATGTCGAGGTCGTGGCTGGCCAGCTGGAAGCCGGCGCCGAGGTTTTCCAGCGATTGCAGCACCTTGAGGCGGCGCTCCGCCGTCGCTGTGAGCTTGCCGGCGGCAGGCACGGTGAAGAGTGCATAGGCGCGGGTCTTGGAACGGCCGACGCGGCCCCGGATCTGGTAGAGCTGGGCAAGACCGAACATGTCGGCCCGGTGCACGATCAGCGTGTTGGCGGTGGGGATGTCGAGGCCCGATTCCACGATGGTGGTGGACAGCAGCACGTCATACTTGCCCTCGTAGAAGGCATTCATCACGTCTTCCAGCTGCCCCGCCGCCATCTGGCCATGGGCGATGGCCACCTTCACCTCCGGCACGCTTTCCGCCAAAAACTCAGCCCGCTCGGCAAGATCGGACACGCGCGGGCAGACATAGAAACTCTGGCCGCCGCGGTAATGCTCGCGCAGCAGCGCCTCGCGCACCACAAGCGGATCCAGCGGCGAGATGAAGGTGCGCACGGCGAGACGGTCCACCGGCGGCGTTGCGATCAGCGACAACTCGCGCAGGCCCGTCAGCGCCTGCTGCAGGGTGCGCGGAATGGGCGTGGCCGAAAGCGTCAGCACATGCACGTCCGACTTCAGCTCCTTCAGCCGCTCCTTGTGCTTCACGCCGAAATGCTGCTCCTCGTCGATGATGAGAAGGCCGAGATCGCGGAACTTCACGCCCGTGCCGAGCAGCGCATGGGTGCCGACGACGATATCGACCGATCCGTCCTCCAGCCCCTTCTTCGTGGCCGAAAGCTCCTTCGGGCTGACGAGGCGCGAGGCATGGGCGACGTTGACCGGCAACCCGTGGAAGCGCGTCGAGAAGGTGCGGAAGTGCTGGCGGGCAAGTAGCGTTGTGGGCACCACGACCGCCACCTGACGGCCGGACATGGCGGCAACAAAGGCGGCGCGCAGGGCCACTTCCGTCTTGCCGAAGCCCACATCGCCGCAGACCAGCCGGTCCATCGGGCGGCCCGAGGACAGGTCTTCGAACACCGCGTCGATGGCGGTCAGCTGGTCTTCCGTTTCGTCATAGGGGAAGCGGGTGGCGAACTCGTCATAGACGCCTTCCGGCGTTTCGATCACAGGCGCGGTCTTGAGGGCACGGGCAGCGGCGGTCTTGATCAGGCCATCGGCAATCTCAAGGATGCGCTTCTTCATGCGCGCCTTGCGCGCCTGCCAGGCGCCGCCGCCCAGCTTGTCGAGCTGCACATCGGTCTCTTCCGAGCCGTAGCGCGTCAGAAGCTCGATGTTTTCGACCGGCAGATAGAGCTTGTCGCCGCCGTGATATTGCAGTTCCAGGCAGTCGTGCGGTGCGCCAAGCGCCTCGATGGTCTTCAGGCCGATGAAGCGGCCGATACCGTGGTCGACGTGGACGACGAGATCGCCTTCCGACAGGCTGGTGGCCTCGGTGAGGACATTGGCGCCCTTGGCCTTGCGCCGCCCCTTGCGCACCAGCCGGTCACCGAGAATGTCCTGCTCGGAAATGAAAACCAGCCGGTCCACCTCGAAGCCGGTTTCAAGGCCGAGAAGGCTGAGCGCCACCGTGCGCGGCGGCAGGGCCTGCATGTTGGCAAAGGTATCGGCGGGCGCGGCCAGCTCCAGCCCGTGGTCGAACAGGATCTGCCCCAGCCGGTCGCGCGAGCCTTCGCTCCAGCAGGACAGGATGACCTTGCGCTCTTCGGCCACCAGCGCCCGCACATGGCGCACCAGCGCATCGAAGATGTTGACGTCGCCTGCAGCACGCTCTGCGGCGAAGTTGCGACCCTGACGGCCGGCGAAATCCACCACCTGACGGCCGGAACCCGGCGGCGGCGTAAACACATCCATCTGGCAGCTGGCGGCATCGGCGAGGCGCGAGGTCCATTCCTCAGGTGCCAGATAGAGCCCGCCGGTTTCCACCGGCATATAGGGCACGGACCCGGCCAGATGGCCGTTGTCGAGCGCGTCCTTGCGGGCGGTGTAGTGCTCGGCCACCTGATCCAGCCGCTCGCGCAGGGCATCTGCTGCGCGGGAATCAAGGACGAGCGGCACACCCTCCACATAATCGAACAGGGTTTCCAGCGTTTCGTGGAACAGCGGCAGCCAGTGCTCCATGCCGGCGTAGCGGCGGCCCTCGCTGACCGACTGGTAGAGAATATCCTCGCGCCGCGCCGCGCCGAAGCGGCCGATGTAGTTGCGGCGGAAACGGGAGATCGCCTCTTCCGTCAGCACCACCTCGCTCATCGGCACCAGATCGAGCTTCTTCACCGGCGCGGTGGTGCGCTGGCTCTCCGGATCAAAGGCACGCACGGTCTCCAGCGTGTCGCCGAAGAAGTCGAGGCGGACAGGGGCCTCCGCGCCGGGCGCGAAGAGATCGAGAATGCCGCCGCGCACCGCATATTCGCCGGTCTCGCGCACGGTCGGCGTGCGGGAAAAGCCGTTGAGCTCCAGCCAGGCGGCGATGGAGGTGAGATCCGCGCGCGTGCCTGCACTTAAGGAAAAGGTCTGGCCCGCCACCCAGCTGCGCTCCGGCAGCCGCTGCACGGCGGCGTTGACCGTGGTGACCAGCACCTTGCGGCCAGCGCCTTGCAAGCCCCGCGCCAGCTCGCCCAGCACCAGCAGCCGCCGGGCGCTGATGGCCGGGTTCGGGGACACACGGTCATAGGGCAGACAGTCCCAGGCAGGCAGCGACAGGGCTTCCACATCGGGTGCAAAGAAGCTCAGCGCCTCGATGAGCCCCTGCGCCCGTGTGGCATCGCGGGCGACGAAGACGGCGCAAAGCCCCTGCTTCGGCCCCTCGTCCAGAATGCGTGCAAGCGCCAGCGCCTCGGCCCCATCCGGCACGCTGGCCAGCGTGATGTTGCCCTTGTCGCGGAGAAGGCTCTCGAACACGGTTCTTATCCCTGAAATGCTGTGCGGCGCGCAAAGGTGCGTTTGCGGACTGACGATCCGTCCGGATCAGGCGGTGCGGCTGGACGTGATGTTGTGGAAGGCGAGCATGCGCCGGTAGAGCGGACGGTCCCATTCTGCCGGAACGGGCTTGCTGCCGGTGATCCAGGCAAAGAGATCCTGATCGTTGACGTTGATCAGTTCTTCCATCTCGTCGAGTTCGGCTGCCGTCAGCTTGTCGAGTTCGGACTGGGCAAAGCCGCCGAACAGAAGGTCCATTTCCTTCATGCCCCGGTGCCAAGTGCGGAACAGGATGCGCTTCTTGCGGTGGGTCAGGGCATCATCCTGTGCTGCCGCCATATCTGCACTTGTGCCGCTCATCATGTCTCTCCGCGTTGCCGGGCTCATGCCGTCCTGACGCCTGCAGCCGGAGCGCGGGGTTTCCGCGTCCGGCGCAAACGGGACAGCTCATCGTCCGAGCTATATAGCGCCGCAAACCGGCTCTGTCAGGTCAAGGTTTTGGGGTGAAGGGCCCGAAGCTTCAAGAGGTTTCATTGCCCTTGCCGCCAGACCATGCCAAAACGCGGCATCGGTGTTGCGGATTCCTGTGCCATGCGTCCTTCTCTTCTCGATCCCCTGTTTGCTCCGGTTTCGGTGCTGCCCGGCATCGGCCCGAAGATCGCCAAGCTGCTGGACGGGCTGACCGGTAGCACGCCGGGGCGCGAGGCCAGCGTTCTCGATCTGCTGTTCCACCTGCCGCACGGGGTGATCGACCGGCGCCGCCGGCCGGGCATTGCCCATTCCGAGAATGGCGAGATCGCCACGCTGGACGTGGTGGTGGAGCGGCACCTGCCCTCACCGCGCCAGGGCAAGGCGCCCTATCGCATCATTGCCAGCGACCCGACCGGCGAGATCGCCCTTGTCTTCTTCCATGCCCACCGCGACTGGCTGGAAAAGACCCTGCCCGTGGGCGGGCGGCGGATCATCTCCGGCAAGGTGGAGTGGTTCAACGAGCGACCGCAGATGGTGCATCCGGACTATGTGCTGACGCCCGAAGAGGCCGACACCATGCCGGATGTGGAGCCGGTCTATCCGATGACCGCCGGCCTTGCCTCGCGCACCCTGTTGAAGGCCATTGCCGCCGGGCTGGGCCGTCTGCCGGTGATGCCGGACTGGCTCGACCCGGAATTTGCCGCCCGCAAGGGCTGGCCGGATTTCGACGAGGCGCTGGCCCGGATGCACCGGCCGGAAAAGGCCGGCGATCTTGGCCCCGAATCCCCTTTCCGCGCCCGCCTTGCCTATGACGAATATCTCGCCAACCAGCTGGCACTGGCTCTGGTGCGCGCCACCATGCGCAAGCTGGATGGCGCGCCGCGCATGGCCAGCGGCGCGCTGAAGGCAAAGATCCTCGCCGCCCTTCCCTTCACACTCACCGAAGGCCAGACGCAGGCGGTTGCCGAGATCGAGGCGGATCTGGCGAGCCCTCACCGCATGCTGCGGCTGGTGCAGGGTGACGTGGGCGCGGGCAAGACCATCGTTGCCCTGCTGGCCATGGCGGCCGTCATCGAATCCGGCGCGCAGGCAGCGATGATGGCGCCGACAGAAATCCTCGCCCGCCAGCATTTCGCCTCCATGGCCCCGCTGTGCGAAGCCTCCGGCATCCGCATTGCCTTGCTGACCGGCCGTGACAGCGCCAAAACGCGGCGCGAGACGCAGGCCGGATTGCTGGACGGCAGCATCGATCTGGTCGTCGGCACCCACGCGCTGTTTCAGGGCTCGGTCGAGTTCCAGAACCTTGGCATTGCCGTGGTGGATGAGCAGCACCGCTTCGGCGTGCATCAGCGCCTTGCGCTTTCCTCCAAGGGCAAGGGCGTCGATGTGCTGGTGATGACGGCAACGCCCATCCCGCGCACGCTGGTGCTGACCTATTTCGGCGACATGGACGTCTCCCGCCTCATTGGCAAGCCCGCCGGCCGCAAGCCCATCACCACCGTCTCCGTATCGCTGGAGCGCATGGGCGAGATGATGGCGCGCATCAAGGCGGCGGTGGCCGAGGGGCAGAAGGTCTATTGGGTCTGCCCGCTGGTGGAGGAATCCGAAAAGGTCGACCTTGCCGCCGTCGAGGACCGGCACCGGCACCTGTCGCAGGAACTGAAGATGCCCGTCGCGCTCGTCCATGGCCGCATGAGCGCGGAAGAGAAGGACGTGGCCATGACCGCCTTCAAGGAAGGCCAGGCCCGCGTTCTCGTCGCCACCACCGTGATCGAGGTGGGCGTTGATGTTCCCGATGCGACGATCATGGTGATCGAGCATGCCGAGCGCTTCGGCCTTGCCCAGCTGCATCAGCTGCGTGGCCGTGTCGGGCGCGGCGACAGGCCGTCCTCCTGCGTGCTGCTCTACAAGGGGCCGCTGGGCGAAACCTCTGCCGCCCGCCTTGCGGTGATGCGCGAGACGAATGACGGCTTCCTCATCGCCGAGGAAGACCTGCGCCTGCGCGGCGAAGGCGAAATCCTCGGCACCCGCCAGTCCGGCGCTCCCGGCTTCCGCCTTGCGGGCGAAGAGGCGCGGCCAGACCTCATGGAAACCGCTCGCGACGATGCCCGCCTGATCCTTGAGACCGATCCGGAGCTGAAAGGCCCGCGCGGTCAGGCCCTGCGCATCCTGCTCTATCTCTTTGCCCGCGACGAAGCGATCCGCCTGCTGCGGGCCGGGTAAGTTTCACGGGCGGAAGCTCCGGCTCCTCCTCATTTTAACGGCTTTCACACTTGTAAAGCTGCTCCATATGTGAAGAGTAAAAGTGACTGGAGCCTGTACCGTCATGAGAGAGCTTGAGAGCATAAGGGTCGTCGTTTTTAGAGAGGGTGAGCTTTTCATCGCTCAAGGCCTTGAACTCGACATTTGCGCGCAAGGAAGATCATCCGAAGAAGCAAAACTACGCTTTGATGCAGCTTTGGCAGCCGAGATCCATGAGGCGGAATCACGGCAGATCAGCCTGTTTGAAATGATTGATCCGGCACCCGCTTTCTTTGAGGCCATCTACGAAAATGGTGCGCTGGAGCGTGACGCCAAGCCCATTCCAAGGGCAGCATGAGCAAAACGACTCTTGGCGACTACATGGCGTGGATCGAGAGCACCGGCGGCCGATGCCGGACTGGCGTTGGCCAGGACGATGCCATTGGCATGGTACCGGTCACCAAGATCATCGCAGTCAGTGGACGTCATGTGATCTTTCCCGGCGCAGATCCGGACGAAGTCCTCTCACCTTCAACGATCGAGAACTTCGACAGGCGCCTGATGGTGATCTCGCCATTCAGAGGCATTCAACGGTCCTGAACAGCACCCGGCAAAGCCTCTGCGATTTTCGGATGCTCCGGTGAAATCAGGCCGGCAGAGATGATCAGCTTTGCCGCTTCCTCGACCGTCATGGACAGTTCGATCACATCCTTGCGCGGCAGATAGAGCAGATAGCCGGAGGTCGGGTTGGGTGTGGTCGGCAGGAACACGGCCATATGCCCGCCGCCATCCTCCGTCTCCGGCAGCTTCTGCGCCACCTCGCCCTTGGCGGAGGTCGCGACAAAGACTATGGCATAGGTGCCCTTCCGTGGGTACTCGATCAGGGCGGCTTTCTTGAAACTGGCTCCTTTTTCATCAAGTACAGTCTCAAAAATCTGCTTCAAGCCCTTGTAAAGACTACGAACAAGCGGCATCGTTGCGACGATGCGCTCGCCAAAGTTTATGAGCGTCCGGCCAAGGAAGTTGGCCGCCAGAAAGCCCGTGAGAGACAAGGCCGAAAAGGCCACGATCAGACCGAAGCCCGGCACGGCAAAGGGCAGATAGTTATCCGGATTATAGGCCGGCGGAAGCGCGGGCTTGACCAGGGCATCGACCCACTGGATGAAAGACCATGTCAGCCAGAGGGTGATGCCCACCGGCCCTGCAATGACGAGTCCTGCCAGAAACGAGTTGCGCAGTCTTGCGCCAAAGCTTGTTCGCGTCCGGTGCGGCACGTCATGCGCCGCTGGTTCCTGGCTGGATGGCTCTTCCATCGATATCCTCTCGCTTCACTTGCCGGGAATTCGGCCTTCCCTATTTGGCTTGAGGGGCGTAAACCGGATTGCAGAGTTCCGGATTTCAGCTCCAGGCCCGCCCATCATGCGGTGCATCATAGGGCAAAAACGGACACCGGAGAGATGATTTGCGGCGTGCAGCATACCGGATAGCAGGAATTTTATGTGTGATCCTCGGAGTGATCGGCGCCATCCTGCCGGTCATGCCGGGCACCATCTTCTTCATTCTCGCCGCCGCCATGTTTGCCAAGTCCTCGCCAGAGCTTGAGGCGCGCATTCTGGCCCATCCGTCCATCGGGCCGCAGGTCATCGCCTGGCGCGAGCACGGCGTCATCCCGCCGCGCGCCAAGCTCTATGCCACGGGCGGCATGGCCTTCGGATATGGCATGTTCTGGCTCGGCGCCCATCCCGGTTGGCCGCTGGCCCTCGGCGTTCTGGCCTTCATGGTGGCCTGCGCCGCCTATGTTCTATCGCGGCCATCTTACCCGCGCAGCTGAAGCTATCTAAATTTATGCTTCAATTTTTCTGCACACCCAATTGATTTATAAAATCAATCATCCTTGATTAGCCGCTTGCCCAGCTCCACCACATCGTCGGGGACATAGCCTAGCTGCCGGTAGAGGCCGGTTACCTCTTCATTGCCGGTCCGCACCAGAAGATTGATCTTCGGGCAGCCGCGAGCGAGCAGCAGCGCTTCACCATGCTGCATCAGCAGCCGGGCATAGCCCTTGCCGCGATGGGCCGGATGAACACTGAGATAATTCACCGAGCCCCGGTGCCCGTCATAGCCGAACATGGCGCTGCCGATGATGGCATTGCCCAGACGCAGCACGATGAAGCCCCAGGGACTGTCCGCGACCTTGCGGTCGATGTCCTTGTCCGGATCGTTCCAGGGCCGTGTCAGGCCGCACTCTCCCCAGAGGGTGACCACACGATGGCGGTCCCCCTCGGTGAAGGTATCGATAACGGGCTTGGGGCTCGTGATCATTCCACCGTCACCGACTTGGCAAGGTTGCGCGGCTGGTCCACATCCGTGCCCATGAACACCGCCACATGATAGGCGATCATCTGCGTCGGAATGGCGTAGATGATCGGCGCAACGATGCCGGACAGTTCGGGCATCACCACCTGGTCATTGGCCGCAAGGCCGGAGGCTGCAGCGCCCTTTTCGTCGGTGATGAGCAGGATCTTGCCGCCGCGCGCCGCCACTTCCTGCATGTTGGAAACGGTCTTCTCATAGAGGGCGTCATGCGGGGCGATGACGATCACCGGCATGTTTTCGTCAATGAGTGCGATCGGGCCATGCTTCAGCTCGCCGGCGGCATAGCCTTCGGCGTGGATGTAGGACAGTTCCTTGAGCTTCAGCGCCCCTTCCAGCGCCAGCGGGAAGCTGGTGCTGCGGCCGAGATACAGCACATCCGATGCCCGCGACAGGGCCGGAGCCAGCTTTTCGATGCGCGGCTCAAGGCCGAGTGCCTGCACGGCCAGACCCGGCGCTTCGGCAAGAGCGCCGACCAGTTCGGCCTCTTCTGCTTCGGTTATGAAGCCGCGCTGACGGCCTGCGGTGACCGCGAGCGCCGCCAGAACCGCCAGCTGGCAGGTGAAGGCCTTGGTGGAAGCAACACCGATCTCCGGGCCTGCGACGGTCGGGAACACCACATCGGCCTCACGGGCGATGGTGGATTCCGGCACGTTGACAATGGCGCCGATGGTCAGGCCTTCCTGCTTGCAATAGCGCAGCGAGGCAAGCGTATCCGCCGTTTCGCCGGACTGGGAGATGAACAGCGCCATCTCGCCCTTCGACACGGGCAACTCGCGGTAGCGGAATTCGGAAGCAACGTCGATTTCCACCGGCAGGCGGGCGTATTTCTCGAACCAGTACTTGCCGATGAGGCCGGCATAATAGGCCGTGCCGCAGGCGGACATGACGACGCGGGTCAGCTTGCTGAAGTCCACCGACGTGCCTTCCGGCAGGCGCACCTTGCGGGCGCTCAAGTCCAGATAGCGCGACAGGGTGTGGCCGATGACTTCCGGCTGCTCGTGGATTTCCTTGGCCATGAAGTGACGGTAGTTGCCCTTGTCGATCATGGCAGCGCCGACGGCCGACTTGCTTTCCGGGCGCGTGACGGGCGTATTCTGGCGGTCGAAAATGGCGAGGCTGTCACGGCTGAGCACGACCCAGTCGCCTTCTTCCAGATAGGTGATCCGGTCCGTGAAAGGTGCCAGCGCGATGGCGTCTGACCCCAGGAACATCTCGCCTTCCCCGTGGCCAACGGCCAGCGGCGAGCCGCGTCTTGCGCCGATCAAAAGGTTCTCTTCGCCCTCGAACAGGAAGGCGAGCGCGAAGGCGCCGCGCAGGCGCGGCAGCACGGCGGCCACTGCCTCCTTCGGCGCAAGCCCTTCATCCATCGCGGCATTGACCAGCAGCGCCACCACTTCCGTGTCCGTATCGGTCACCGGATGATAGTCCTTGGCCACCGCCTCGGCCCGCAGTTCCTGATAGTTCTCGATAATGCCGTTATGCACGACGGCAACGCCACCGCTCTGATGCGGGTGGGCGTTGGAAACGGTCGGGGCGCCATGGGTGGCCCAGCGGGTGTGGCCGATGCCGATGACGCCCGGCAGCGGTGTCTTTTCCAATACGGCTTCCAGATTGCGCAGCTTGCCTTCCGCGCGGCGGCGGGTGACGATGCCGTTCTCCAGCGTGGCAATGCCGGCCGAGTCATAGCCCCGGTACTCAAGGCGCTTCAGCGCATCCACGAGGCGCGGTGCAACGCCGCTCAGGCTGACGATACCAATGATGCCGCACATGAAAATGAATCCCTTTGAAACGATCTGACCCGCCTCTGTTAGACGAGACGGGTCAGTTTGTTGAAATCAAACCCTGTTTCAGACGATGACAGGCAGCAATCCGTCAGCTCTTCTTTGCGGCCTTGGCGGCAGCAAAGCGGACGCGCAGCACTTTGGCCCGGCCTTCCTTCACGCTCTGGCGGGCACGGCCGATGACAAGGGCGTCATCCGCCACCTCTTCCGTCACCGTGCTGCCAGCCGCCACATAGGCGCCCGAGCCGATCTTTACCGGCGCAACGAGCGTCGAGTTGGAGCCGATGAAGCTGCCCGCACCAATCTCCGTCAGGTGCTTGCCGAAACCGTCATAGTTGCAGGTGATGGTACCCGCGCCGATGTTGGTCTTTGCCCCCACCACGGCATCGCCGATGTAGCTGAGGTGATTGACCTTGGCGCCTTCGCCGATCTTGCCGTTCTTCACCTCGACGAAGTTGCCGATATGGGTATCGCGGGCCAGTTCCGCACCGGGGCGCAGACGGGCATAGGGGCCGACCGTGGCATCCGCTCCGACCGTCGCCCCTTCCAGATGACTGAAGGCCCGGATGCGGGTTCCGGAGGCAACATGCACGCCAGGCCCGAAAACCACATTGGGCTCCACCAGAACATCCGGCTCCAGCACCGTGTCATGGGAGAAGAACACGGTGGCGGGAGCCTGCAGCGTGACGCCGCGCTCCAGCGCGGCGCGGCGCATTCTGTTCTGGAAAATCTCTTCACATTCAGCAAGTTGAGAACGGTTGTTAATGCCGCGCGCATCGTCTTCGCTGGTGGTGGCTGCAACCACTTTCAGCCCGCGTGCATTGGCAATCTCCACGGCGTCCGTCAGATAGTACTCGCCCTTGGCATTGCTATTGCCAACCGCTGACAGCAACTCCTCTGCAATAGCGCCCTGAAAGCCCATGATGCCAGAGTTACAGAAATTTATCTTTCTTTCGTCGTTGCTTGCGTCCTTTTCCTCACGTATCGCGAGAAGCTGATCGCCTTGCATCAACAGGCGGCCATAGCCGAAGGGATTGGCTGCTTCGAAGCCCAGAACCGCCACATCCGCTCCTGCCGCCAGAGCGGCCCGCACGCGGGCAATGGTGTCCCCGGTCACCAGTGGCGTATCGCCAAACAGCACCAGCACGTCATCGGCCGCCGGCGTCAGGGCGCTTCGGGCGGCGAGTGCCGCATGGGCCGTTCCGAGCCGTTCGGTCTGCTCGTGGCAGCTCGCGCCGGGCGAGAGCTTTGCGACAAGGGATTCCAGCGCCGGCATGTCCGGCCCGACGACCACGGCAACGCGATTGCCTTCGCCGCTCACGGCCTTCAGCACATGGCCGATCATCGGCAGATTGCCGATCTCGTGCATCACCTTCGGCAAGCTGGACTGCATGCGTGTTCCAAGGCCTGCGGCCAGGATGATGGAAAGGAGACTGCGGTTGGACATGGGATCTTTCTGCCGGTCTTGCTGATGGGCACAGGCCGCCCGCGCACCGCCGCAGGCCTTCTGTATCCCTGTTCAGCCTTTTCCTGCCCTTTTACCAAAGATGCAAGCCGCCGATCCACAGTTCCCTGCAGAAGACTTCCCCGGGACCGCTGTAATTCCCTGTTCGTTAACCATGTTTGGAGACAAGATATCCCATGGATAGCAACAGATTCGCCGTAGCGGGATAGCCCAGGTGGAGAGCCGCAAGAAGGATGCCGGTGTCAAGGCGTCCGGGCCAGATATGGCCCGGGCACGGCTCGACATTGCCGCCTGGGCTCTCTTTGCGCTTCTGTTTGGCACCGTCGGCTTTTCGGCCTACTGGTTTGCTCCGGCACGCCCCTCCGGCGGGCAAGCTTACGCAGGCATCATGCTGCCCCCTCCCGGCGAGGTTTCCGGGCCAACCGGCAGCATTGGCCGCACGGAAGCCGTCGTGATGGATGGGGAAACCGTCTCCATCGGCATTCTCCCCTCTCCCCTTGGAACGGGCGGTGCGGAATCCATGCGGCTGCTCGAGGCACGGCTGGAAACGCTGCAGCGGGAGGTGGTCTCTTTGCGCCGCCGTGTCCTCCAGATGACGGAGTTCAGCGACGGCTATTCGAACAGGCTCGCCTCGCTCGAAACCGGCACCGGCGGCGGCCTCATCACCGGCTCGGTAGAGAACAGCATCCCCGCGCCCGCGCAGCCAAGGCTTGCCGACATTGCCGCCGGCACGTCGCAGCGGAGCGAGCCGCTGCACGATGCGGGGGATCTGCCGAAGCTTGATCCCAAGGATGCGGAGCGCCCACAGGCTGCCGTCAGCCTGCCCAGACCCGATCCACGCAAGACGGTACAGGCCACTGTCGAGACACGGCCAGCCCCGGAAACCCTGGCGGAAACAAGCTCCTCTGCGGCCAAGCCTCTTGCCGCCTCGGACATCAGCGCCATCATGTCACCGGCAGGAGCCGTGCCCGAGTCGCCTGGCAGTTCCTACGAGGGGCGGACCGCGGCGCTTTCTTCAACGCCGGAACCGGTGCGGCCGGTACGGATCGTCGGGTTGCCGGTATCCGGCACGCCCGCCCCTGAAACGACCGCCGCCATTCCTCCCGAGCCCGCGCCGGAAGATGCACAGACCCAGCGTGAGGACCTCGACGCAGCCCTGATGATCCGCCCGGTTGACCCGGCCGGACGCACCATTGGCAGCGCGGACCGTATTGGCCGCAGCGACTTTGCCATTGAAATCGGCCGTTATGCCTCACGCTCCGCGGCGAGCGACGGCTGGGAGAATTTCGCGTCGGCCCATACGGACAAGATGAGCGGGTTGCGCGCCCTGACCCAGCCGGCTGGAGAGGGTTCTGAGTCCGTGCGGCTTCTGGCCGGGCCTTTCGCCAATGCGGCCGCGGCCTCCGTCGCCTGCCTGCGTCTTGAAGTGGACCAGAAAGCCTGTTCGCCCACGCTCTTCTCGGGCGAGCCGCTTCTGGAGAGTTTCCGGTAGGCAGAGATCCGTTTCCAGTGATCTGGAGAGGATCAGCCGATCACCTGAAACTGCGGGAATGTCTCGAGCAGCCAATAGGAGAAGACAGCCATCTGGCCGGTCAGGAACATGATCCCGGTGAGAACCAGGACCACGCCCATCCCCTTCTCCACCTTGCCCATGTGGCGGCGGGCCTTCTGCATGAAGCGCAGGAACGGGCCGGCAAAAAGCGCCGCGATCAGGAACGGGATACCGAGGCCCATGGCATAGGCGCTGAGGAGAATGGCGCCGCGTGCCACGGTTTCCTCTGAGCCCGCGACGAACAGAATGGCCGCCAGAACCGGCCCCACGCAAGGGGTCCAGCCGAAGCCGAAGGCGAGGCCGATCACATAGGCTCCGGCGAGGCCAGCCGGTTTGCGGTCCAGATGCACCCGCGCTTCCCGGTAGAGCAGCGGTATGCGGAAGAGACCGAGGAAATGCAGCCCCATGACGATGGTCAGCACACCGGCGACATAGCCGAGGACCTGAATATGCTGCGTCACCATCTGCCCCAGGAAGGAAGCACTGGCGCCAAGCAGCACGAAAACGGTCGAGAACCCGGCCACGAAGGCAAGCGCGGCAAAGAACACGCGCCGCACCGCTTCGTCTGTCCGGTCATCGGCGGACAGCTCTTCCAGGCTGGTTCCGGCAATAAAACCAAGATAGGGCGGCACAAGCGGCAGCACGCAAGGGGAAACGAAGGACAGAACTCCGGCGAAAACAGCGCCTGCCAGTGTTACTTCCTGAATCATTCCCGCCACCTTTGTCAGCGAATCTGCCGTGCCCGCCCGGGGCCCGCGCAATGCATGGACAGGTCTTACCGCATTGCAGGGGATGAAATGAAGATGGCAGAACCGCGCATCCCGTGAGGAATGGGACTTACGCCGATCACCTTACCGCGAGGCGCGCCGCCTCCTCAGAGACAGGGCGCGGCCGCTTCGACCCATCAGGCTGGATGAGGAAAGAGCAACGTACCTCAGCTGTCCTGGCGTCCGCCGTCCTGGCGTCCGCCGTCGACGACTTCAAAGCTGGGCCGGATCACGACACCAACATCACCGCCATCGCGCAGTCCCTGGCGCCATTGGTCCAGCACCAGCCGCAAAGCGAGCGTCTGACGGTTGTGCGGCAGCTGGGAAATCACGCCAGCCAGAAACTCATCAAGCAGGTCGCGGTTGATTGCGCCTTGATGGATCAATGCGTTCACGAGGGTGAGAGTCGCTGCGATGTTCGCTTTGACGAAGTCGAACTCAGGTGAGGTCATCGAGTGCGAAGCAGAGTTTTCCGGCATCGAGCGAGCCAATCTGCCAGAGATTGTTCTGGCGTTAGGACAAAAAATACCAAGGGGCGAACGGCAACCCAAACGGGATGCCTCAGCCCCTGCGACCCACCGCACCTACTGTGATCAGATTTTATGAGTAAGCCAGTACACATTCCAGTCAATTTTTAAGCGACCGGTTCCTTTTTGTGATCTTTCGCCGAAACAGTCCAATTTATCTGCACTACTGACGATGTGTAATTTACCAGATTCACAGTCTTTCGGCTGAACTGCGTCCGGCAGACGCATGGGAAGCATGATCTGCTTCATGCAAAAACAGCGTTTCCGAATGCCGTGCGGGACAATCCCCAACAAGGCAACATGGAATGAATGATCAAAAATCAGGAAAAAGGGGAAGTGGTGAGCGAGCAGGGACTCGAACCCTGGACCAACTGATTAAAAGTCAGTTGCTCTACCAACTGAGCTACTCGCTCCCGCTAGGGAAACAGATGCGCCGGAGCGCCCGTCTGCTGGCGGTGTGTTTATGCCGGAAGGCGGCTGGGCGCAACCCGGAAAAAAACACTTTCTGAGACTATCCACGAAGCTGTCAACATCCGGTGAAGACAGTCCGGCAGGCCTGACACATCCTGCGTCAGGCCGGCTCCAGCACCAGCGTCACACCGCAGAGGCTTTCAGCGGGAATGACCGACCGTGCGGCAACACCTGCCCCCGTCACCCGAAGGGCCGCAATGCAGGGCAGTCCGCCCGGCAGCGCATCGGCCGCCGCATCGCCGAAGAGATGGCGGTAGGCGACAGGCGACAGGATCGAGATCTTGCCACGGGCCGTCTGGCACTCGATGCCAAGGCTGGTGGCCCTGAGTTCCCGCACACCGGTGAAGCCTTCGAGGAAGATGTGGTGATCTGCAGGATCCCGGGCCACCAGAATCACTTCGGCCAGTGCTGTTGCGCCATTGGCATGGCGCTGGAACTCCGGCTTCCAGAAGTTTTCCGGATAGAGATTGTGGCAGGTGAAGAAACCGGTCTCCGGCGCATCCGCATCGCGGGTGAAGGTCAGCTCAAACCCGACCTTGCGCACCGTGCCATCAGGTGCAGTGGCTTCCCGGCCAAAGGAGAAGGGATCGAACACCGGAAGTCCGGCCGCAGCAAAGGCCGCACGGTCGTCCGCCGCACTGGTGCTGTCCAGCACCAGCATGGAGGCCCCTTCCCGCTTTTCCAGGAAGTCCTGATTGAAACGGCCAAACGAGAAGGCCGTTCCCGTGGCCGGGACAATGGCGGCACCGGCCGGAACCGTCAGAAGTTCAAGGAAAGCTCCGTCCAGCTGCACCAGACGGTTTTCCGTGCCCCAGGGATGGCGGGCGCGGGGCGTCAGCGTGAAGCCGAGCGCCTCGAAAGCCTCTGCTGCACGGTCGAGATCCCGGACCGCGATCACCACATGATCCAGTCCGCGTGTCTTTGCCGCCGCTGCCATGCCCCTCACTCCCTGCCCTGCCCGGCTCTGCCGGATGCCTTTGGCCGTCAGACCAGACGGCTGCGCTTGATGGCCGCCTCGACGAAGGAGGCGAACAGCGGGTGCGGCTCGAACGGCCGGGACTTGAGTTCCGGATGGTACTGCACGCCGATGAACCACGGATGGCCGGTGATTTCCACCGTCTCCGGCAGAACGCCATCCGGCGAGGTGCCGGCGAAGACGAGGCCGCAGCTTTCCAGCTGCTCGCGGTAGCCGATGTTCACCTCATAGCGGTGCCGGTGACGCTCGGAAATGAGGGTGCTGCCATAGACTTCGGCAATGCGAGAGCCCGGCTTCAGCGCCGCCTGATAGGCGCCAAGGCGCATGGTGCCGCCAAGGTCATCACCCGCGTTGCGCAGTTCCTTTTCGTTGCCGCGCGTCCATTCGGTCATCAGGCCGACCACGGGCTCTTCGGCAGGGCCGAATTCGGTCGAGCTGGCCTTGGTGATGCCTGCAAGGTTGCGGGCTGCTTCCAGCACCGCCATCTGCATGCCGAAGCAGATGCCGAAGTAAGGCACGTTGCGGGTGCGGGCAAACTGGGCAGCGGCAATCTTGCCTTCAGCTCCGCGCTCTCCGAAGCCGCCGGGCACCAGGATACCGGCCACGCCCTCAAGATAGGGCGCCGGATCTTCCTTTTCGAAGGTCTCGGATTCGATCCACTGCAGCTTCACCTTGACGTTGTTGGCGATGCCGCCATGGACAAGCGCCTCGATCAGCGACTTGTAGGCGTCCTTCAGCACGGTGTACTTGCCGACGATGGCGATGGTCACCTCGCCTTCCGGATTGGCGATGCGGCGGGAGATCTCTTCCCAGCGGTCGAGCTTGGGTGCCGGTGCGCCGGTGATGCCGAAAGCCTTGAGGACTTCCTCATCGAGGCCTTCCTTGTGATAGGCGATCGGCACGTCATAGATCGAGGCCACGTCATAGGCCGGAATGACGGCGCTCTCCCGCACATTGCAGAACTGCGACAGCTTGCGCCGCTCGTTCTCGGGAATGTGGCGGTCGCAGCGGATCATCAGGATATCCGGCTGGATGCCGATGGAGCGCAGCTCCTTGACCGAATGCTGGGTCGGCTTGGTCTTCATCTCGCCGGCGCTGGCGATATAGGGCATCAGCGTCAGGTGGATGTAGATCGCCTGTCCGCGCGGCAGGTCATTGCCCAGCTGGCGAATCGCCTCGAAGAACGGCAGCCCCTCGATGTCGCCCACCGTGCCGCCGATCTCGACCAGCACGAAGTCCACATCGTCATTGCCGTCCAGCACGAAGGCCTTGATGGCATCCGTGACATGCGGAATCACCTGCACGGTGCCGCCCAGATAATCGCCGCGGCGTTCCTTGGCGATGATGTCCTGATAGATGCGGCCGGTGGTGATGTTGTCCTGCTTGGTCGCCGGGCGCCCGGTGAAGCGCTCGTAATGGCCAAGATCAAGATCGGCCTCGGCGCCGTCGTCGGTGACGAAGACTTCGCCGTGCTGATACGGGCTCATGGTGCCCGGATCGACGTTGAGATAGGGGTCGAGCTTGCGAAGCCGGACCTTGTAACCGCGGGACTGAAGCAGGGCGCCAAGCGCAGCCGATGCCAGACCCTTCCCGAGCGAGGAAACCACGCCGCCAGTGATGAAAACGTATCGCGCCATGGAGCAACACCATACTGTGGTCCCTGCCGGATCGGCCAGCGGGGTCCAGTGGTTAAACACAACAAAAATGCCCTGCAGCAGATGTGCGCAGGGCACTTGAGAGATTTTTCCGGTCTATCCGCCGGATATGGCCCTGCGGCGGTGCTGACTGCCCCGCCGCAACCTGCAAGCCTGCGGCGCTTACTGCGCTGCCGGAACCTGGGGGCCGGAAGGCTGAGCCGGAGCCGTTGCGGGCGCCTGGGGCTGGGACTGCTGCCTCAACACATCCAGAACACCGGTCCCCGTCGAGGGCGCGGAGCCGTCAGTCGGCTGTGCGGCGCCCGGAACAACTGTGCTGCCGTCCAGAATGGAGCCGGGACCACTGTCCATGCGGGCGATGATGCTGAGGCCCAGTGACGTGGCAAAGAACATGACGGCGAGAATCGCCGTGGCGCGGGTCAGCACATTGGCTGTGCCGCGGCTCGACATGAAGCCGCCGCCGCCTCCGCCGCCGATGCCAAGAGCGCCGCCTTCGGAGCGCTGCAGGAGGACGACAAGCACCAGGGCCAGCACGACCATCAGGTGAATGACGATAACTACCGTTTCCATTTTGGACCGATCATCCGTTTCAGTTTGGCGGCCTTCTACACCAGCCTTGCCGGAGTTTCCACCCTTGAAGGCCGGGAGATTGGCATCCTTTGTGACAAAAGGCGTCTCACACGCCGCAATCCACCGGAACCTGCCCTGTGAAGGTGGCCCTCTGCGGCGCAGCACTCTGCAACAATTATATAAGCATCAAGGGCCGGACGACCAGCGCCCGGCCCGGTCCCGCATCAGGCATAGGCCGAAATGATGCCGAGGAAATCGGCGGCCTTGAGGCTGGCGCCGCCCACGAGGGCGCCGTTGACATGCGGCACGGCCATCAGCTCTGCCGCGTTCGAGGGCTTCACCGAACCGCCGTAGAGCAGGCGCATGGCAGCGCCTTCCGCGCCGAAGCGGGCTTCCAGTGCGCTGCGGATGGCGGCGTGCACTTCGGCGACGTCGGCTGCAGTCGGCGTCAGGCCGGTGCCGATGGCCCAGACCGGCTCATAGGCAATCACCGTATTTGCCGCCGTTGCACCCTCAGGAACCGACCCGGCAAGCTGCGTGCCGACCACCTCCAGCGTCTTGCCGCCCTTGCGCTCGGCTTCGGTTTCGCCAACGCAGATGATGGCCGTGAGTCCGGCGCGCCAGGCCGCTTCCGCCTTGGCCTTCACCACGGCATCGCTCTCGCCGTGATCGGTGCGGCGCTCGGAATGGCCCGCGAGCACGGCGCTTGCACCTGCATCCTTGAGCATTTCGGCCGAAATGTCGCCCGTATGGGCACCCGAAGCCTTGGCATGGCAGTCCTGCCCGCCGAGCGCCACCTTCGAAGCAGCGGCAGACTTGGCGAGAACCGCAATCAGTGTTGCGGGCGGGCAGATCATCACGTCCACCTTGGCCGCGAGTGCTGCCTCAAGCCCCTGCCCCAGCGCCTCGAACTCGGCAGAAGCTGCGGCAAGGCCGTTCATCTTCCAGTTTCCGGCGACAAGCGGGCGGATTGCGGTGGCGTGGCTCATGGCGGTCTCCTCAAGGACTGTCCGGCGCACGGGCTGGCGGGACAGCTGCATGGTTCCTGGTGGCCACTTCGCTACCCAGCGGCGGCCCAAAGTGCAAGTGTCATCGCATCTTTCCCGCCCTTCCTGCGCATTTCTGCCTGTCTGCGCACATCTGCCAGTTTCCGGCTATTGTCCGCCGCCCCTTGAGCCGCTATTCAGAACCACCGCTCCGGGACCTTTCGCTCCGGACATGAGCCTATGGAATTACGGGAGACATCATGCTCGACGCGCTGCGCAAGGGCGCCGGCACCTGGGTTGCCAAGATCTTCATCGCCCTGCTCATCCTGAGCTTTGCCGTCTGGGGTATCGCCGACATTTTCCGCAACTTCGGCAGCAATGTCGTGGCCAAGGTGGGCGATACGGAAATTTCCGTGGCCGACTTCGATCTCGCCTACCGGCGCGAACTGAATGCCGTGAGCCGCCAGATCGGCCGCCCGCTGTCCACCACGGAAGGCGCCATGTTCGGCATTCCGCAGCAGGTGCTGGCCCGGATGATTGCCGAAGCTGCCATGAATGACATGGCCGCGGACATGAACCTCGGCATTTCCGATGATGGCCTGCGCCGGATGATCCAGGAAAACCCGGCGTTCCAGCGCCCGGGCGGCGGCTATGACCGCAACAGCCTGGTGCAGCTGCTGCGCGCCAACGGCATTTCCGAAGATGACTTCGTGCGCGAGCAGCGCCTCCTGTCCGGCCGCCAGCAGATCGCAGGCGCCCTGACGGACAATCTGAAGACGCCGGAAGCGATGCTGAGTGCCTTCAACATCTTCGAAAACGAGACCCGCACCGTGCGCTATATCGCCGTGCCGCCCTCGGCAGCCGGTGAAATCGCAGCCCCGTCGGACGCGGACCTTGAGAGCTTCTACGAGACGCGCAAGGAAGATTTCCGCGCTCCGGAATACCGCAGCCTGTCCGTCCTGCAGCTGCTGCCGCAGACGCTGGCCAAGCCGGATGAGGTGACGGACGCAGAAGCAAAACAGGCTTATGACCGCTCCGGCAACCGCTACCGGACGGATGAGCTGCGCCGCGTGCGCCAGATGCCCTTCCCCGATTCGGCTGCAGCCGAAGCTGCCGCCGCCGAGCTTGCCTCCGGGGCCAAGACCTTTGCCCAGCTGATGGAAGAACGCGGCCTCAAGGACAGCGACGTCGACCTTGGCCTGATGGCGAAGGACAAGTTCCTGGATCCGGCTATTGCGGAAGCTGCCTTTGCGCTGCCTGAGGGCGGTGTCAGCGGTGCCGTGCAGGGCCGGTTCACCACCGTCATTCTGGAAGTGGCGCAGATCCAGCCGGAAGCCGTGCGTCCCTTCGACGAGGTCAAGGCGGAGCTGAAGCAGGAAATCGCCCTGCAGAAGGCCGAACAGGACGTGCAGGACCTGCATGACGAGATCGAGGACGCCCGCGCAGGCGGTGCCGCCCTTGCCGAAGTCGCAGGACGCTTCTCGCTGACCACCACCGAAATCCCAGCCGTGGACAGCAATGGCCGCGACGAGGCCGGTCAGCCGGTCACGCTGCCTGAGGCTGACGGCCTGCTGCGCGAGGCCTTCGAGAGCGACGTTGGCATCGAAAACAACCCGCTGCCGCTGGGCCAGCGCGGCTTTGTCTGGTTCGACGTGACCAAGGTTACGCCCCCGCGCGACCGTGAACTGTCCGAAGTGCGCGATGCCGTTGTCCAGGCCTGGACCGCGAAGGAACGGGACCAGAAGCTTCTGGATCTTTCGGCAAGCATGGCGGCCCAAGTGCGCAGCGGCGAAACGCTGGAAGCCGTGGCTGAAGCCGCTGGCCTTGCCGTGCAGACCTCCGACAGCTTCAAGCGCAACGGCCAGCCGGCCGGCCTGCCGCAGGAAGCCGTCGAGGAAGCCTTCAGCGGCCCCTCCGGCACCGTTCTGGACACCATGGGCGCGGACAGCGGCCGTCTGGTGATGGTGGTCGAAAGCGTCTCTGCCCCCGCCTTCTTCCGCGAGGAAGAGAGCATCCAGCAGATCGACACCCAGATCAGCGAACAGCTCTCCGCCTCGCTCCTCAATCTTGTGATCAACAAGGTCGAGGCGGACAAGGGCGTCCAGATCAACCAGCAGGCGCTGCAGATGGTGATCGGCACCTCTGCGCAGAACTGACGGCATGAAAGAACACTGTCCCGGCCGCAATCTGCCGGGACAGTCACAAGCCGGACTGCGGCAAGCCTTAACGCAGGCCGCGTGAAAAACGGGAAGAGGGACAGGCATGAGCGGGCTCAAACCCTTTATCGCCAAGGTGGCTGAAGGTGCGTCTCTGGATTTCGAGGAAGCGCGCGCGGCCTTTGACGTGATCCTGTCCGGCGCGGCAACGCCTTCCCAGCTCGGCGGCTTCCTGATGGCGCTGCGCATGCGCGGCGAGAGCGTCGATGAAGTGACCGGCGCCGTCGCCTCCATGCGCGCCCGCATGCTGCCCGTCGAGGTCACCTCTGACGCCATCGATATCGTCGGCACCGGTGGTGACGCCACGGGCTCCTACAACATTTCCACCTGCACCGCGCTGGTTGTCGCAGGCTGCGGCGTGCCCATTGCCAAGCATGGCAACCGGTCGCTGTCGTCCAAGTCCGGCTCTTCCGAAGCTCTGGCGCAGCTCGGCGTCAACATTGACATCGGCCCGGACAAGATCGCCGCCTGCGTGGATAAAGCCGGGATCGGCTTCATGTTTGCCCCGCTCCATCATGCGGCGATGAAACACGTCGGCCCGACCCGCATGGAGCTGGGCACCCGCACCATCTTCAACCTGCTCGGCCCCCTGTCGAGCCCGGCCCGCGTCAAGCGTCAGATGACCGGTGTCTTCGATGGCCGCTGGGTGGAGCCGATTGCACAGGTGCTGAAGAACCTTGGCTCGGAAGCCGTCTGGATCGTCCACGGCAGCGACGGCATGGACGAGATCACCACCACCGGCCCGACCAAGGTGGCCGAACTGAAGAACGGCACCATCCGCAGCTTCGAGATCACCCCGGAAGACGCAGGCCTGCCCCGCGCCCGTTTCGAGGATCTGAAAGGCGGCACGCCGGAAGAAAACGCCGCTGCCCTGCGCGCCGTGCTCTCCGGCGCGAAGAACGCCTACCGGGACGTGGTTCTGTTCAACGCCGCCGCCTCGCTGATCGTTGCGGGCAAGGCGGCAGACCTCAAGGACGGCGTGGCGCAGGCCGCCCGCTCCATCGACACGGGCGATGCCCTCGACCGGCTGGAACGGCTGGTGGCAGTTTCGAACGGATAAGCAATGGCAGACATTCTCACCCGCATCGAGGCCTACAAGCGCGAGGAAATCGCCGCTGCCAAGGCTGAACGCACGCTTGCCAGCCTGCTGGAGACGGCCAAATCCGTTGAGGCACCGCGCGGTTTCGAGCGGGCCATCCGCGCCAAGCACGCCGCCGGGGACTATGCCCTCATTGCGGAAATCAAGAAGGCAAGCCCGTCCAAGGGGCTGATCCGCGCCGAATTCGATCCGCCCGCCCTTGCCCGCGCCTATGAGGCAGGCGGAGCGGCCTGCCTGTCCGTGCTGACCGACACCCCGTCGTTTCAGGGCAAGCCGGAGTTTCTGACCGCCGCGCGCGGCGCCGTCAGCCTGCCGGCCCTGCGCAAGGATTTTCTCTACGACACCTATCAGGTGGCCGAGGCCCGCGCCTGGGGGGCGGATTGCATTCTGATCATCCTCGCTGCCGTTGATGATGCACTGGCGAAGGATCTGGAAGACGCCGCCTTCGGCCTTGGCATGGATGTGCTGCTGGAGGTGCATGACGAGGCGGAGCTGGAGCGGGCACTGAAACTCGCCTCGCCGCTGCTCGGCATCAACAACCGCAATCTCAAGACCTTTGACGTGTCGCTGACGACGAGCGAGCGGCTGGCGCCGATGATCCCGGCGGAACGGATCATCGTTGGCGAATCGGGTCTCTTCACCCCGGCAGATCTCGCCCGCATGGAGGCCTGCAACATCTCCACCTTCCTCATCGGCGAAAGCCTGATGCGGCAGGCCGATGTGGAAAGCGCCACCCGCGCCCTGCTGACCCGCAGCGGAGCCTGAGCCATGGCAGGCGGCGGCCCCGAGCGGGATCAGGACCATCTGACGCATCTGGATGCCAGCGGCAGCGCCTCGATGGTGGATGTGGGAGACAAGGCCGTCACCCGCCGCAGCGCCACCGTCACCGGCGAGGTGAAGATGCATGCGGACACGCTGGCGCTGATCCTCTCCGGCAACGCGAAGAAGGGTGATGTCATCGCCACCGCCCGCATTGCCGGCATCATGGCCGCCAAGCGCACCCATGAGCTGATCCCGCTCTGCCATCCGCTGCTTCTGTCGAAGATCAGCGTCGATATCGAGCCCGATCACGCCCTGCCCGGCCTGAAAGTCAGTGCCACCGCCATCGTCACCGGCCAGACCGGGGTGGAGATGGAAGCGATGACCGCCTGTTCGGTCGCCTGCCTCACCATCTATGACATGGCCAAGGCCGTGGACCGGGGCATGGAAATCGGCCGCATCCACCTTGCCGAAAAGCTCGGCGGCCGCTCCGGCCATTATGTTACCGGACCTGAAAACTCACCAAAGGAGCCCTGACATGGCCTTGATGCCGGTTGACGATGCGCTGCGGCAGCTTCTCACCGGCGTTGCGCCGCTGGGCCTTGAGAACATTCCACTTGCCCGCGCCAATGGCCGCATTCTGGCGGAAGATCTTGCCGCCACCCGCACCCAGCCGCCCTTCCCCGCCTCCTCCATGGATGGCTATGCCCTGCGCGCCGCCGATTGCGCCGCAGCCGGAGCTGTGTTCACCGTCATAGGCGAGGCTCCTGCGGGCCATGCCTTTTCCGGCAAGGTCGGCGCGGGCGAGGCCGTGCGCATCTTCACCGGCGCACCGGTGCCCGATGGCGCGGATGCCATCCTCATTCAGGAAAACGCCGCCCGCGAGGGCGACCGCCTCACCGCGCTGGAGCCGGTGCGCCCCGGCCAGTTCGTCCGGCCCGCCGGGCTCGACTTTGCGCAAGGCGATGTACTGCTGAAGGCAGGGCTCAAGCTCGATTACCGCAGCCTTGCGCTGGCCGCTGCCATGAACCACGCCGCCCTGCCCGTCTGGCGCCAGCCGAAAGTCGCCATCATCGCCACGGGCGACGAACTGGTGCTGCCGGGCGGCACGCCGGGGCCGGACCAGATCATCGCCTCCAACCATTGCGGCATCGCGGCCCTCGTTGAAGACTGCGGCGGCATTCCGCTGGATCTCGGCCTTGCCAGCGATGATCCCGCCGATATCGCCGCCCGCGTGCGCGAGGGGCTGGCGGCAGAGGCCGACATTCTCGTCACCCTCGGCGGGGCTTCCGTCGGCGATCATGACCTTGTGCAGGCGGTGCTGGGCGGGGAAGGCATGAAGCTGGATTTCTGGCGCATCGCCATGCGCCCCGGCAAGCCGCTGATGGCGGGCAACCTTGGCCGCACCAAGGTTCTGGGCCTGCCCGGCAACCCGGTCTCCAGCCTCGTCTGCGCCCTCCTGTTCCTGCGCCCGCTGATGGCCGTGATGACGGGCACGAGCCTCGAGGCCGCCATGAAGGGCAAGCGCACCACCGCAACTCTCACCGGTCCGGTTCCGGCCAACGACCAGCGCCAGGACTACCTGCGCGCCAGCCTCACCACCCACCCGGACGGCACCCGCAGCGTCACCCCCTTCACCCGGCAGGACAGCTCCATGCTCTCGCTCCTCGCCGCCTCCGGCGCCCTCATCCTCCGCCCCCCGCACGCCGCTGCGCTGGATGCCGGGGCGGAGGTTGATGTGCTGGTGGTGTGAGGATTATCCAAGCGTGAAGGCGGTGGGCAAACGAATGCACTGCAGATCAACATAGACGGCGTCGCCCCGGCCTTCGAGCCGGGGCCTACTCGCTTGAAGAGAGATGCAATAGTCCGCCGCGGTGAAGCGCGGATGGCCTCATGCGCCCGCCGCTGCTTCCATGCTCCCTATCGCGTCTCTGCAAGCGAGTAGGCCCCGGGTCTGCGCTTCGCTCCGCCCGGGGCGACGCTGCGGTGATGGGCAAGGCAGTGCGTCCCTGCCGTCAATCGTTCTGCCGCCTCTCCATCGTCATACCGGACGAGAGCGAAGCGGAGATCCGGTACCGGTGAGCCACGGTCTTTGGGTTATGGCTCCGAGAGCAGCCAGCTTGCACTTCGGCTCTCCGGTCCCGACTCAAGGCCGGGATGACGATGGAGAGGATCGAAGGCCTGGAAAGGACTGCGGACGGAGCTGGTGACCTGCGCCAAACGGCATCCCCCCAACAAAAAAGCGGCACGGTTGCCCGTGCCGCCAGGTGGATGTGTCCCGGGAGGGAGATCAGAAGAAGCCGAGCTTGTTGGGGTTGTAGCTGACGAGGATGTTCTTCGTTTGCTGGTAGTGATCGAGCATCATCTTGTGGGTCTCGCGGCCGATGCCGGACTGCTTGTAGCCGCCGAAGGCCGCGTGGGCGGGATAGGCGTGGTAGTTGTTGACCCAGACGCGGCCTGCCTCGATGGCGCGGCCGAAGCGGTAGGCGCGGGTGCCGTCGCGGGTCCACACACCGGCGCCAAGGCCGTACATGGTGTCATTGGCGATATGCAGCGCCTCTTCCTCGGTCTTGAACGTGGTGACGGAGACGACGGGGCCGAAGATTTCCTCCTGGAACACGCGCATCTTGTTGTGGCCTTTGAGGATGGTCGGCTGGATGTAGAAGCCTTTGGCCAGATCCCCGCCGAGGCGGGCGGCATCGCCGCCGGTCAGCACTTCCGCGCCTTCCTCCACGCCGATCTGCAGGTAGGACATGATCTTGTCATGCTGCTGCTGGCTGGCCTGCGCGCCTACCATGGTGGCGGGGTCACGCGGGTCACCCTGCTTGATGGCCTTCACGCGGGCGATGCAGCGGGCGATGAATTCCTCGTAGATGTCTTCCTGGATCAGCGCCCGCGACGGGCAGGTGCAGACTTCGCCCTGGTTGAAGGCAAAGAGCACGAAGCCTTCCACCGCCTTGTCGAGATAGGCGTCATCCTGCGCCATCACGTCGGAGAAGAAGATGTTGGGGCTCTTGCCGCCCAGTTCCAGCGTCACCGGAATGAGGTTGACGGTTGCCGCTTCCATGATCTTGCGGCCCGTGGCAGTGGAGCCGGTGAAGGCGATCTTGGCGATGCGGCCGGACGAGGCCAGCGCGTGGCCAGCTTCCGCGCCGGTGCCGTTGACGATGTTGAGCACACCCGCCGGCAGCAGGTCGCCAATGAGTTCGGCCAGCACCAGAATGGCCGCCGGGGTCTGCTCGGCCGGCTTCATGACGATGCAGTTGCCCGCAGCCAGCGCCGGAGCGAGTTTCCAGGCGGCCATCAGGATGGAGAAGTTCCACGGGATGATCTGGCCGACGACGCCCAGCGGCTCATGGAAGTGATAGGCGACCGTGTCATGGTCGATCTCGCTCATGGTGCCTTCCTGCCCGCGCAGCACACCGGCGAAATAGCGGAAGTGATCGACGGAGAGCGGAATGTCGGCGGCGGTCGTCTCGCGGATCGGCTTGCCGTTGTCCCAGGTTTCGGCGGCGGCCAGCACGTCGAGATTGGCCTCCATCACATCGGCGATCTTCAGAAGGATGTTGGCGCGGTGGGCGGCAGAGGTCTTGCCCCAGGCCTCGCGCGCCGCATGGGCGGCATCCAGCGCGGCGTTGATGTCGGCGGCATCGGAACGGGCCACCTCGCAGATCTTGGCGCCGGTGATCGGGGTGATGTTGTCCATGTAGCGGCCGCTGACCGGCGGCACGAACTTGCCGCCGATGAAATTGTCATAGCGCTCGCGGAACGGTGAAACGGTGCGGAAATCCGCCTGGGCCTGAATGTTCATGCTTGTCTCCTCCAACTGGCCGCCTCCTCGCGGCCATGAGAAGAGCTTGACGCACGGCGGACGGTCTGAGGAGCCATGGCCGGGAACGGCTGCCCGCGCCCTGTCGCAGTTCTGCGACAGATGATGGCGGGTTTGTGGGGTAGTGTCAGAGGGAAGCACAATCGCGCCCCATATGCGGCGTCACCCCGGGCGGAGCGAAGCGCAGCCCCCGGGGCCTACTCACTTGCAGAGCAAGGATGGGGACGGCGAAAGCTGAGACAGGCGCATGAGGCTGCCCGTATTTCACCGCCAGTGGACTGCGGCACCTCTCTGCAAATGAGTGGGCCCCGGATCTTTGCTGCGCTCCGTCCGGGGCGACGCTGCGGTGAGGGCCAAATCCATGCCCGCCTGACAGGCCCCGGCCTATCCTTGGTATTTGGGACCGGGGCTGAGCGTGGCAAATGCCTGAGCGCGCTCGCCCCCTCACTCCTTCGCCAGTTTCCGGTGAAGCGTCGCGCGGGAGAGGCCGAGGGCGCGGGAGGCGGCGGAGACGTTGCCGGAGGCACGGGCCAGCGCCCGGTGCAAGACGGCGCGTTCCGCATCCTCCAGCCGCTCATGCACCGGCAGGCCGAGAAGATCGGCGAGCGGACGCGGGTTTGCAGCAGGATCGGCAGTGAGGCCCAGCAGAGCCCGCGCCCCGCGTGTGGCGCCGATGACGAGATCATCCTCATCCACCGCCACAAGCGCGGCAAGGCCATGCGTGCCGCCGCCCGGCACCAGCACCATACGGGCCTTCGGGAAAGCGGCGTGGAAGAGGTCGGCCTCCACTTTCTGCGCCGTGTTCTGCACCGTCTGGCTGATGAGACTGAGCACGGCGGCGGACACATCCTGCTCCGCCGTGGACACATCGATCACGGCCGCCAGCTGGCCGCTGGCATCATGCACGGGGGCGGAGGTGCAGGTGAGGCCAATGTTGCGGGCGAGAAAATGCTGATCCCGGTGGATTGTCACGGCCCTGCCCTCGGCAAGGCAGGTGCCGATGCCGTTGGTGCCGGCTTCCGCCTCCGACCACACGGCGCCGGTCCACAGGCCGGAAGCGGCGAAATCGCGGTCCTCGGATGAATTGCCGCGCCGTTCCACCGCGATGCCTTCCGCGTCGGCCAGCACCACACAGGCGCCAAGGCCGCCGATGGTCTGGAACAGCCAGTCGAGATGGGGCGCGGCGGTGGCCACAAGCCCGCCCATGCGCTCACGCACGAGGGCAAGTTCCTGCGCCGTCAGGCGCGGCTCCACCCGGCGTTTCACCGGATCAAGGCCATGAAGATGGGCCGAGCGGGCCCAGGATGCGGCAATGGGCGAGCGCGCCGCCTGCCCGCTGGCAAGCGCCGCCTCGATGCGGCTCTGATGCTGAGACGTCACCGTGGGCATGTCTGGTTCCTCCCGCAAGGCCCTCTCCTGCGCACGCTCCTCGACCGGAAGAACAAGGCTCGCGCAGATGGTCCCGAGGCGGCAGGCAAAGACGCGCGGATAACCTGTTTCACAAGGCGCGGCTCTCTCCCTTCCGCTTGCCTCAAGGCTCCGCACGCACAATGTGCCGCCGGGAAAGACTAGCAGCTTGTGCACCCGCACGCCATCCGGAGCTTAACGGGCACGAATCAAGAAGCCGGGCGCACCCACACGGCGCAGTCATGGAAGGCCGCGCCGCCATAGGGGGCGATGGGCTCGGCGCCAATCAGTGTGTTGATGCCATTGCCGTTTTCAAAGGCCGTGTTGGGCCAGATGCCTTCCGAAACCACCGTGCCGGGGGCAAGCCCTGCCACATGGCGCAGATGCAGCCGCACCTCGCCGCGCCGGTTGCCCAGGATGACGCGGGCGCCATCCTCCAGCCCCGCAGCGGCGGCTTCATCGGGACGCATCCAGACCTCCGGCCGGCCGCCTTCTTTCTTGGTGGAGCCCGGCGTTTCGGTGAAGCTGGAATTGAGGAAGGAGCGGGCCGGCGCCGTCACCAGCCGGAACGGATGCTCCGCGTCGGCATTTTCCACCGCGTCCCAGTAATCCGGCAGGCGCGGCATGGCGGCGTGAGCACCAAAGGGTTTGCCGTCTTCCGGCCGGTTGGGCGCAGCGGTGAAGCCCCAGTCCACCTTGAAGTGATACTTGCCGTCCGCATGGCCGAAGCCATCGAGATAATGGGCGGTGCGGAAGTCCGGCTGCAGATCCTTCCAGCGCCCGGCCTCCAGTTCGGCCAGCGTGCCATAGCCGGAATTGACGAGCATCCAGTCCACGTGCTCGCGGGCGCTCATGTGGAAGCCAGGATGATCCCTTGCATCAAGACGCTTCGCCAGTTCGTTGATAACGAATATGTTCTCCCGCGCCTCGCCCGGCGCTTCCGTCAGCTTGGGGCCAAACAGCATGTACTGGTGGCCGCCGCCCCGGTAGATGTCGTCATGCTCCAGGAACTGGGTCGCGGGCAGCACGATGTCGGCATAGCGCGCCGTGTCCGTCATGAACTGCTCATGCACCACGGTGAAGAGATCCTCGCGGGCAAAACCCTGCTTCACCAGTGTCTGTTCCGGCGCGACGGAGACCGGATTGGTGTTCTGGATCAGCAGCGCCGTCACCGGCGGGCCGCCGGCCAGCGCCTCCCGGTCCCCCGTCAGCACGCGGCCGATGAGGCTCTGGTCGAGGAACCTTGTGCCGGTGCGCAGGGAACTGCCCTCGACCATCGACTTGTCGAGACTGTAGATCGCCCCGTTGTTGTGGAAGGCGCCGCCCCCTTCATACTGCCAGGAGCCGGCAACAGCTGCGATGCTGGCCGCCGCATGCATGGAGACAGCGCCGTTGCGGCTGCGGGTAAAGCCATAGCCAAGACGGATGAAGGTGCGCTTCACCTCGCCGATCATCCGGGCCAGCTGCGTGATCTCTTCAGCCGGAACGCCGGTGATCCCTTCCGCCCATTCCGGCGTGCGGGTGGCAAGATGTGCCTCCAGCTCGTCCGGGCAATCGGTGTAGCGGGCAAGATAGTCCCGGTCGGCCAGACCGTCACGGAACAGCACATGCATGATGGCACAGGCCAGCGCCGCATCGCTGCCGGGCTTCAGCACGATGCCGATATCTGCCTGCTTCATCGTTTCGGTGCGGTAGACGTCAACGACGATGATCTTCGCACCACGTGTCTTGCGGGCGGTGATGGCGTGGGTCATCACATTCACTTGGGTTGCCACCGCATTGGTGCCCCAGATGATGATCTGGTCGGCCTTCATCATCTCGCGCGGATCCGGCCCGGCCAGAAGCCCGGTTCCGGCCACATAGCCGGTCCAGGCCGGATTGGTGCAGATCGAGGAAAACTGCTGCGAATAGCCCTTGGCATGGCGCAGGCGATGAATGCTGTCGCGCTGCACCAGCCCCATGGTGCCGGCGTAGTAATAGGGCCAGACCGTCTCCGGCCCATGCTTCGCCTCCGCCTCCAGGAATCGCGCGGCAACAAGGTCCAGTGCCTCGTCCCAGGAGATGGGCTCGAACCGCCCTTCCCCCTTGGCCCCCGTGCGGGCCATCGGCGTCACCAGCCGGTCAGGATGATACAGCCGCTCCGCATAGCGGGCGACCTTGGCGCAGATGACGCCCGCCGTGTAGGGATTGTCCGCCGCCCCGCGCAGGCGGCCGATGCGGCCCTCTGCCGTCACCTCCACATCCAGCGCGCAGGTGGAGGGGCAGTCATGCGGACAGGCGGAATGGGCGGTGATGGTGACAGGCTTGTTCATCTTCGGTCTTTTCGGGGTCCCGGTGGCGCCGCCCCAGAGCAGAATGCCGCCTAAGGCAGGGTGAGGCCGCCTGCGGGGCGCAGGCAGCGCGGGAGCTGTGTCTTCTTCTTTCGCCAGCTTTCGGGACACCGGCGCATGAAGTCAAGCCGGGCCCGCAGGCAATTGCACGCAAGGTACCGTTCTGCCGGGAAAAGGCGCAGCGGCGGTGTGTTGTCTTGAGTGCATGCGACAGGAACATCCCGCTAACCTCACCTTAAGACTTGTGGAACACAGTGAGAACAGCTAAGGTACGTTCATGATTTGTACCAGACCCTCCAACGGGGACCTCACATGCTGACGCGCAAGCAACACGAACTGCTGATGTTCATTCATGAGCGCCTGAAGGAATCCGGGGTTCCGCCGTCCTTTGACGAAATGAAGGACGCACTGGACCTCCGGTCCAAGTCCGGCATTCACCGTCTGATCACGGCGCTGGAGGAGCGCGGCTTCATCCGCCGCCTGCCCAACAGGGCGCGCGCCATGGAAGTAGTTCGCCTGCCGGATTCGGTCACGCCGGGCCTGTCTTCGCCGCGCGGCAAGGGCTTTGCGCCGTCTGTGATCGAGGGATCGCTCGGCAAGGCCTCTGCCCCGGCCGCCGCTCCGTCCGCCCCGGTGGCGGAAACCGCCCCTCACTTCACCTCCATCCCGGTCATGGGCCGCATCGCCGCCGGTGTTCCGATCGAGGCGATCCAGACCCACAGCCATTCCATCTCCGTGCCGCCCGAGCTGATCAGCCGCGGGGAGCACTATGCGCTGGAAGTGCGCGGCGATTCGATGATCGAGGCCGGTATTCTGGATGGCGACACGGTGCTGATCCGCAAGACCGACACGGCCGAAAGCGGCGACATCATCGTGGCACTGGTGGATGACGAGGAAGCAACGCTCAAGCGCCTGCGCAAGAAGGGCGCTTCCGTTGCGCTGGAAGCTGCCAATCCGGCCTATGAAACCCGCATCTTCGGTCCCGGCCGCGTGCGCATCCAGGGCAAGCTTGTGGCCCTGTTCCGGCAGTATTGAGCCGCTGCCGCCCGTTCGACACGCTTGAAGAATGCCGGAGACACTGTTTCCGGCATTTCTGTTTACGGCAGCACGCGGCAAGGATCGGGCAGATTTGCGTCACCTTCAACTGAATGCGCCCGCGCGGTGCCAGAGCCTGTGTGAGGCCAATCCCAGCAAAAGCAGGCGCCGGTTTTGCGCCCGCAATCGCGTGAAAACAGACAGCCAGAGCACCGCCGTCCGCCCCGTTGTCACCGAACATGCTCCAGGCATGATGCGCCAGCCGCTCAGAGCCTTGATGCCACTGGTGAAGAGGCATTCGGACCGAGTTCCTGCCAGGCATGGGAGCTGCCGGCCAGCCCCTCCCTTGCCCCCTGCGTCAAAACGCATCTTGCTCCGGACGCGTCCGCGCCGCAGTTAGCGGGTAAGGAAATATCCTGACTTGCCGCAAGCCGGCCAGCATAAGGAGGCCCTCATGCCCATCGAGACATCCAGCCAGTGGCCAGCCCAGTCGCCCGCCCATGTCGGTGTCCGCGGCCGTTGCCCGCGCTGCGGTCAGGGGCATCTGTTCAAGGGTTTTCTCACCCTTGCCCCGTCCTGTGAAGTCTGCGGCCTTGACTACAGCTTCGCCGACCCGGCGGATGGCCCGGCCTTCTTCGTCATCTGCTTTGCCTGCGTTCCGAGCGTTGCCTTCGCCATGTGGCTGGAAATTGCCTACACGGCGCCCTATTGGGTCCACCTCGTCACAACGCTGCCGCTGCTCCTCCTCACCTGCATTCCGCCCCTCCGCCCCCTCAAGGGCTGGCTGGTAGCAAGCCAGTATATCTACAAGGCCGAGGAAGGCAGGCTGGTGACGGATACCCCGGCCGAAGACAAGACGGCGGGAGGAGCAAGGCCCGGTCCCGAAACCTGAAAAGGCCGCCTCATGCCAGGAGTTTCGATGCTCACACCTCACGCCTTGAAAAGGCTCGTGCGCCGCAAGGATTTGTCCAACTCTCAATGAGTCAGGCGGATTGAGAGCCGGCAGCAAGCTCCGGAGCAGACCGGACTGCTTCAGCCCGCCCTTTCACCATGAAGGGCACCGCTGTGAGGATCATCAGGCTGAACCACCAGCCCTGCCATGCCCCATGGCTGACAACCGCGACACTGTAGGTGACGGCCAGAGTGACGGTTGCCGCCGCGAGGCTCGCGCCCTGAAGGTGGCCCGCGCGGCGGAACAACAGGGCAAGCGCTGCAGCGAACAGAGCCGCCCCGGCCAGCCCCAGTTCGAACCAGATTTGCAACGGCGCGTTATGGCTGTGCCCGAAACCAAGCAGGTATTTTCTCTCAGGTGAATATCCGGCAGCTTCGGGCAATTCGTCTGCCACTTTCGAGGCTTCCATCCCATATCCCAGCCAGACATGCCCGGGCAGCAAATTGGCATATTCCGTCCAGATGAGCCCGCGTATGGTCAGCGAGGTATAGCCGACCTTTTCGTGGACGGCCTGAGGGATCATGTCATTCACATGGCCGACAATGAGCGGCATCAAGACAAAGGTCACAAGAGCGCCACCGGTCACGACCCTGTAGATAGCCCGCGGCCAGACGAAGGCCGGAACGGTCAGCAGCAGGATGACAAGCACGCCGAGCTGTGCCGACGAGCTGTCGGATTGAAAGCATGACACAGCTGCAAACACCAGCAGTCCGGCCAGGGGCAAGCGGCGGCGCGGTTTCAAGACCACGAGAGCGGCAAACGGCAGGAACATGGCGATTGCAACGGCTGCGCGGTTCAGAACGTAGTTGTCAGGATCGGCGCGAAGTTCTGCATTCAGCACGCCGCCGGTCAGGAAATGAACAAAAATCAGAACAGCCGTCAGCGGCAGAGAGATGGCAAGCGCGGCTCCGATCCGCCCTGCAAGACGGTCAAGCACCGGAACCGGCAAGGCACAGACACATAGCCACAAAAGGCCTGAGACAAGGACAGAGAAGAGGAAACCCCATGCCGAACTCAGCCCCCTCGCCTGTACCGGGACAGGCGCCCAGGTAACGGAGATCAGCATGAAGGCGGTACAGGCGAGGCCCGCCAGGAGCAAGGGAGACCGGATCTTCGAGCCCAGGCCCTCAAACATTGCCTGCCCGCGGTAACACCACGCCAGCCCGGCAAGAAAGACAGCGGCCAGCCCCAGAAACAACGGCGGAGACACCCGGGCGACCGTCAGGACAGGCGGAAGCGCTGCAAATACCGATACGAAGAGGAATTCGAGCGCCTGCACCGGCTTGCCGCGGTTTCGCCCGGCCAGTTTTTGAGCAACCTCAGTCAAAACGGCAATTCCCTTTAAAAAAGTCTCTTCACTCAGGTCTTTCGATGCAGGCGCATCATGCGTTGAAATTGCCCAGCCGCACCACAGCAGCCGCCACCCGGAGCTTGCGGTTCAACGCATTCGGGGCATCGCGGCCTGAACGGGGCTTCCGGCCTCGACTTCACCCAGCGCGGCGATCAGCATCGCCTTGCACTGATCTTCCCCACCGGCAGCCGCACTGTTGCCGAGGCGCTCCAGATGCCACGTCAAACGCTCGAGCGGAATGATGCCGGCGGAGGCGACAAAGAAGCCCTCTGCATCGTGAGGGGTGGTCATTTCGTTGGCGTCAAACAGCTCTTCATAAAGCTTTTCCCCCGGACGCAGGCCGGTGAACTTGATGGCTATGTCCTCATCCGGCCGCAGTCCCGCCAGGGAAATCATCGTTCTTGCCAGTGTCAGGATCTTCACGGGCTCGCCCATGTCGAGGACAAAGATGCGCCCGCGTGTTTCTTCGCGTCCGATTTCGGCCGAAGCGGCCTGCAGCACCAGTTCGGTCGCCTCCCGGATCGTCATGAAATAACGCGTCATTTCCGGGTGCGTGACCGTGATCGGACCGCCAGCGGCAATCTGCCGCTTGAAAAGCGGCACGACCGAGCCGTTGGATCCCAGCACGTTGCCGAACCGCACGGTGATGAACCGGGTGTCGACGCCGCTGATGTCCAGTGCCTGGCAATAGGCTTCCGCGATCCGCTTGGTCCTGCCCATCATGCTGGTGGGCCGCACGGCCTTGTCGGTCGAAATCTGCACCATCGCACGGGCACCACAGGCAACGGCCGCATCAGCCACATTGCGGGTCCCCAAGACGTTGGTCAGCACACCTTCACAAATATTGTTCTCCACCAGCGGCACATGCTTGAGGGCCGCGGCGTGGAAGACAACGGCAGGCCTGCAGGCCTGCATCACCTCATGCACACGCCGCCTGTCGCGCACGTTGCCGATGACGGCCTGCCGGGGCAGGTCCGGATTGAGGCGGGAGACTTCGAGATCGATTTCATAAAGAGCGTATTCGCTTGAATCGAACAGGATGATCGAAGCCGGGTTGCAGGCCACCACCTGCCGGACAATCTCCGAACCAATGCTGCCGCCGGCGCCGGTGACAAGCACCGTCTGACCACCGATCAGGGACCTGATCGCCTCCAGTTGCAGTTGCACCGGAGGCCGGCCAAGCAGATCTTCCAGCGTGATACTGGCCAGATCCGGCTCAGTGCCCGTGAGCGGCCTGTTTACAACGCGGCGCAGGGGCAGCTTGAGCCGCGCGGCACTGGCGGCAAGAGACTGCATGCCCGCCTCACCGGCGCGGGGCGTTGCCAGAAGCAGCGCCGAAACCGGGACACCGCCCATTGCAAGACGGCCAACGATCCGCTCCAGCTCATCAGCCGAGCCGATAACCGGCACCCCCCGCACGGCCCTGCCGCTGCGCTTGCCTGCACCAAGCTCGACAATGCCTTCCACCTTGTAGAGGCGGGAAGACTCGAGCTTGTAATTGCGGATGACGTTGTCAGCGTCGCCGACATGTCCCACGATCAGCACATGTTCGCGGTTCTGTATGTCCCGTTTCCGGAACCCGACCCCGCCAAGATGCCCGTCTTTATAAGCGCGGTACATGATGCGGGGCGCGCCCAGCAACACGATCAGCACGAACCACAGGATGAGCGGCGTTGCGCGCGGAAAGCCGGCCAACCGGTCGACGAGGAAATGAAGAATCAGAAACGCGAAGATCGCGGCCGTGCTGCTCAGCACGATGCTCCGCAGATCGCTCAGCGAGGCAAAGCGCCAGATTCCTCTCCCCAGACCGAAAAGGGCAAACATCACGCCGGCGATGGCCGCGAATGAAAGAACCCACCACGCGAGGCGGCTCATGGGCGGCAGGGACTGAAGATCGTACCGGGCCAGCAGCGCAATCGTCATGGCAAGGCCGGCCATGATCACGTCATGCAGGCGCGCGAGCAGTTGCTTCGTTGATGCCCGCGTTAACAGCACGCCCGGCCACTCCTGACACTTGAAGCCATATGGTTCTCTCCTGACCAGGCTTCATTAAACTGCTTCGCTTTTGCCCTGACCAGTGTCGCGGCGTCAAGGCCAAGACAGGTGGAGGCGCAAAACACCCCGGACAGACATTGGGCGAGTGCACAATTTATAGGCGCGTTATCCTCTGCCTGCTCCAGCACCGCAGTCCCGCAAGCGTATCGGGTTAGACATCCCGGCGGATATTCAAAACATGATTAATTCGAGACAGATTACGCACAATCAATATCTTGCGCGGACGGGTGTCACTCTCAGATAAAAACTTCAACTTCACTTCTTCTCATGATTGAAGCGAAAGATGTGCCACCCACTTTCGAATGATTAATATTTTGTTAAAATTCAAGCCGTAGCCGCGCTTGTTCAGTGAGCGAACCGGCGGCTTCCAGACTTGCACCTCATTCAAATGCGTTTGCGGGGGCCAAATGCGTATCAACCGACTTTTCACCAAAGCCGGAGCGCCGGCATATTGCGATATTCGTTTCCGCCAGCACCAGAGCGAAGTTCGCACACAAGGCGGCAAGGTTCTGTCGCGGCAGGCAGTATCGGAAGTGCCGGAGCGCTTTTCCCAGGTTGCCGCGGATGTGCTGTGCCAGAAATATTTCCGCAAGACGGGCGTTGCCGCCCGTCTGAAGAAAGTGCCGGAGGACGGTGTCCCGGTCTGGCTGCAGCGATCGGTTCCCGACCAGGAAGCGCTCAAGTCTCTTCCCGAAGAGGCCCGCTTCGGGCCGGAAACCTCGGCTCGGCAGGTCTTTGACAGGCTTGCCGGCACCTGGACCTACTGGGGCTGGAAAACCGGCACCTTTGACAGCGAAGACGATGCCCGCGCCTTCTTCGACGAGATGCGCGTCATGATGGCGCATCAGGCCGCCGCTCCGAACTCGCCGCAATGGTTCAACACCGGCCTTTTCTGGGCCTATGGCATCGAAGGCGCCGCACAGGGCCACTGGCACGGCGATCCCGTCTCCGGCGAAGTCGTCCCCTCCCGCACGGCCTATGAGCATCCTCAGGTGCACGGCAGCGTCATCCTCTCGGTGGAGGATGATCTGGTCAATGAGAACGGCATCATGGACCTGTGGGTCCGGGAGGCGCGGCTCTTCAAATATGGCTCCGGAACCGGCTCCAATTTTTCACGCCTGCGCGGCGCCGGAGAGCCGCTGGACCACGGCGGCCGCTCAGCCGGGCTCCTCTCCTTTCTCAAAGTCGGAGATGTGGCTGCCGGATCGCTGAGACTTGGCAGCACGACCCGTGCCGCGGCCAAGATGGTCGTCGTGGATGCCGACCATCCGGATATTGAAGCCTTCATCGACTGGAAGGTGGCCGAGGAAGAAAAGGTCGCCGCGCTCGTTTCCGGCTCCCAGCTGGCCAGACAGTGCCTCAACCGGATCATTGCGCTGGTCAGGGCCATCAGCGGCCATCACACCACGGGCGAGCGGTTCAAGACGGAGCTCGACGTAGCCATCCAGGAGGCGCGTGCCGCCCAGATCCCCGACAGTTTCATCGACCGGATCCTGCGCAGCGCCTCGCAGGGCCACGAGCTGCCCGAGCTGAAAACCTACGACATCAACTGGGATTCGGAAGCCTACCGCACCGTCTCCGGCCAGAATGCGAACAACTCGGTCCGGCTTCCGGACAGTTTCCTGCAGGCCCTGGCAACAGGCGGCGACTGGCACCTGTCTGCGCGCCGGACCACGGCGGCACAGGCCGGACCGGGCCGCAGCATCAGGGCCGAAGCGCTCTGGCAGCGGATTGCCCGCGCGGCCTGGACTTCGGCCGATCCCGGACTGCAGTTCGATACCACCATCAACGGCTGGCACACATGCCCGGCTTCGGGCCGCATCAATGGCTCGAACTCCTGTTCCGAATTCATGTTCGTGGACGACACGGCCTGTGTGCTCGCTTCCCTCAACCTCATGGCATTCGTGCAGGAGGATGGTGAGATCTGTCTTGAGCGGTTCCGCCATGCGGTGCGGCTGTGGACGGTCAGCCTCGATATCTCCACCGCCATGGCGCAATATCCTTCGCGTGCCGTGGCGCATAACACGCTGCGGCACCGGCCGCTGGGCCTCGGCTTTGCCAATCTGGGCGGGCTCATCATGTCGCTTGGCCTGCCCTATGACAGTTCCGCCGCGCGCAGCCTTGCAGCCGCACTCACCGCCGTTCTGACGGGCACCGCCTATGAGACATCGGCGGAACTTGCCAGAGATCTGGGGCCTTTCCCTGCCTTGGCCGAAAACCGGCAGTCCATGGAGCGGGTGCTGCAAAACCATGCGGCCTGCGCCAGAGGCCAGAGCGATCCGACGCAATATGATGGATTGTGCCGGCCGCCCTACTCTGCCGGCTTTGACATGTGCCCGAGCCCGGACCTTGCCGCGGCGGCGGCCACGGCCTTTGACCGGGCGCTTGAGCTTGGCCGGCGCTTCGGCTGGCGCAATGCACAGGTCTCGCTGCTGGCCCCGACCGGAACAACCGGGCTGGTGATGGACTGCAGTACGACGGGCATCGAACCGGACTTTGCCCTCGTCAAGTTCAAGACGCTGGCGGGCGGCGGCTTCTTCAAGATCATCAACGCCATGGTGCCACTGGCATTGCGCAGCCTCGGCTATGGCGAGGATGCCATCACCCGCATCGTGCAGCATATCGTCGGACACGGGTCGCTCAAGGATGCGCCGGGTGTCAATCTGGACAGCCTGCGCCAGCGGGGGCTGACCGAAGCCTGTCTGACCCGGATCGAGGCTGCGGTGCAGGGCGCAAGCCATATCCGCGATGCTGTGAGCCAGTGGATCACCGGTCCGGAGGAACTGACCTTCTGCCTCGGGATCACGGCAGCAGAAATGGAGCAGCCGGGATTCGACCTGCTGAACTGGCTGGGCTACCTGCCGGAGGAGATCGAAGCGGCCAATGCCCATGCCTGCGGCGCGCTGACCATCGAGGGGGCTGCGGATCTGGCCCCGCAGCATCTGCCGGTGTTTGACTGCGCGACGCCTTGCGGCCCCAGGGGCGTGCGTGCCCTCAGTCTGGAAGGCCACCTGACGATGATGGCTGCGGTGCAGCCCTTCCTCTCCGGTGCCATCTCCAAGACGGTCAACATGCCGCGCAATGCCTCTGTCGCTGATTGTTCCGCTGCGTTTCTCAAGGCGTGGGAACTGGGCCTCAAGGCCATTGCGATCTACCGGGATGGCTCCAAGCTGTCGCAACCCCTGTCGGCGGGCAGCCTGGACCAGCTTCCGGCCGTCAACACAGGCGGCAGCAAGGCGGACCGGGCGGACCGGGAGGAAATGCCCCAGGAGCCCACAGCCCAGTCCCCACAGGATCAGGCCGCTTCTGCCGATTCCCCGGTTTCATCGCGCTCGCCCGTCAATGCCTGAGCGAGCTCGATATAGAGTTTGCCGGGCAGCGGCGGCGCAAAGAGATAGCCTTGTGCCGCCGTCACGCCCAGTTCCCGCAGGCGCTCCACCTGCTCGACCTTCTCAACGCCTTCGGCGATGATGCCCATGCCGAGATTGTCGGCGAGTTCCACCATCGAATCCACGATCGTGGTGGAGCTGTCATCCGTACCGATGGCATCAATGAACATCTTGTCGATCTTGATGATGTCGATGCCCAGTTTCTGCAGATAGGCCATGCCGCCATGGCCGGTGCCCACGTCATCCAGCGCCACACGCACGCCAAGGGCCTGGATCTCCGCGATCAGCTTGCGGGCCAGCTCCAGATCCTCCAGCGGCATGCGCTCGGTCACTTCCACCACAAGCTGCTGATAGGCGATGGCGGAGTTGCCGTAGATTTCCTTGATATCGTCGATGATCCGCCGGTCATTGAAGTGGCCTGCAAACAGGTTGACCGACAGCTTCAGATCCGGATTTTCCGCATAGAGCGGCCCAACCTCGCGGACAGTCTCGCGCATCATGATGCGGGTCATTTCAAAGATATGCCCGGTGCTTTCGGCGTAAGGCATGAACTGGGCCGGCGGGATCAGGCTGCCGTCGCGGTTGCGCCAGCGCATCAGCACCTCGCAGCCGCGCAGGCTTCCGGTTTCGATATCCATGACCGGCTGATAATAGGGAATGAACTCCTTGCGCCGGATGGCGGCGGCAAATTCGTCATCCGCATCCTTGTCGGGACGCCAGGAGAACCAGACGCCGATCGCAATGAAGATGATGGCCAGCCCTGCGCAGACCACGGCCACCATCATCTTCAGCCCGGCGACCAGACTGATGGCGGCAGAGCGCGGCACCGCGATGACGGATTTCAGCGGATAGCGGTCCGAGCGCACCTCGACCGTCAGAATCTCGTCGCTTTCCAGAAGCTCGGAGCTGAAGCCGCCGGTGGAGAACCAGGGCACATCATTGCCGAGCCGCAGTTCGGCGCGGCGGAAGGCCCGCAGATACTCCGGCCCCGGATCGATCGACACCGCAGCAGGCGATATCTCGGCAAAGAGCCGGGTCGAATTCATCAGGTCCCAGCTGACGATGGCAACATGGGTGCCCAGAAACTGGACGCCCATCACGCCGATGCCCACCAGCGGCGCATCCTGCTTGGCGGCAGGCAGGATCGCCTCGCCGTTGATCTGACCGTCGGGAACAACACACATGCGCACGCCGTTGCGGTCGACAAGGCCGATGCGCTGAAGAAAGCCAAGCTGCCCGACGGCGGCCAGAAGCATCTGCCGGTCCTCGCGCGAGCAGCTGGTAGCCGAACTGCGCTCAAGGCGCTGCAGCGTGGTCACCGCATCATTGATCGCGAACTCGCCGCGCATCACATAGCGCTTGGCCATCGCCTCCAGTTCGGTGCGGGCGTTGGTAATGGCATAGTTGTCGAGGACGAAATTGGCTGCGACAAGGGGCGCCAGTGCCAGCATCAAGGCGACGCAGACAGCCCTGATAAAGATCATGTAGCGTCGTGTCATTGCGCGGCCTGATTCCCGAAGGGTTGCTGACCACAATGGTACAGGCCAGTAAAAAAGAACTGAACACTCCATATGCGGCCGAATGTGCCGGCCGCAGCGGAATTACTGCCGGGAGGCGGACACTATGAAGGCACTTTTCATCGGGCAGGCCTATATCGACATCACGTTCCTGGCCGATCAGATCCCCACCGGCGATGAAAAAGCCATCGCGCAGGACTATGCCGTCAGCTTCGGCGGCAATGCGGTCACGGCTGCCTTCTGCTGCGCGAAACTTGGGACCGCTCCCGATCTTCTGTGTTCACTTGCCGATGACTGGCTCGCCCGCATGTTCCTCGACATGGCCGCGCGCTACGGCATCTCCGTGCATGGGCGCAAGGTGCGCGAGTCGTCCCTGTCCTTCATCATGCCGCATGATGGCAAGCGCGCCATCGTGCGCTGCCGCGACAATGACTTCTTGCATCCCTTCCCGCCGCTGAACCTCAATGGCTGCAAGGCGCTGCATCTGGACGGGCACATGCCCGATGCCGCGCTTCATTATGCGAAAACCTGCCGCGAGGCCGGCATTCTCACCTCGCTCGATGGCGGTGCCGTGCGGCAGAACACCGATGAGCTCTTGCATTTCATCGACGTGCCCATCGTTTCGGAACGGTTCTGCGAGCAGCTGAAACTCGACATTCCCGGCACCCTCGCCTATCTGCGCGCCCATGGCTGCCCCGTGGGCGGCGTCACCGCCGGGCACCGCGGGCTCTACTGGTACGAGGGCGATGGCCCGGTGCAGCACATGCCATCCCTCGCCGTGCCGAAGGAGAAAGTCGTCGACACCAACGGGGCCGGCGACACATTCCACGGCGCCTATGTGGCGGCCTATCTGCAGAACCCCGAAGGCAGCTGGGAAGACCACTTCCGCTTCGCCCGCGCCGCCTCGGCCCACGCCATCCAGCACCTCGGCAACGAGGCCAGCATGCCCACCCGCGAAGAAGTCCTCGCCGCCATGGCCACCTGGCCGGAGCGGTGATGACAGACAGCATGTCCTGAGACGGTAATTACCTGACAGTTGGCTCACCCTCCGGGGTGTGGCCATGCCGCGTTGAAGCGGGTTTGATGGTGTCGCCAAACATCTCAAATCCGAGGACAACGAACATGACCACGAAGGACAAGATAGCACGG